>Ga0172379_10000334_pt1 | contig 122363 bp, 112 predicted proteins | sample GrowelOW334metaG_FD_119756 | JGI IMG/M metagenome (GOLD analysis project Ga0172379, IMG submission 119756) | Groundwater microbial communities from an aquifer near a municipal landfill in Southern Ontario, Canada - Groundwater well OW334 metaG | ecosystem: Environmental > Aquatic > Deep... | reverse complement strand
GCTTCTTGTGGTCAGATGGCAAATTGAATTTTTGGCTGATCGTGATTTTTAGCACTCTGGGCAGTATTACCGGTTCTTTGATTTCCTATTATATCGGCAAGTACGGCGGCCGGCCCTTTGTGAAAAAATTCGGCAAATATTTTTTGCTGAATGAACACCATTTGGACAAGACCGAAGCCTTCTTCAAAAGAAACGGCGATAAGACCATTTTTATTAGTCGGTTTATACCCGTAGTCAGGCATTTAATTTCCATTCCAGCCGGAGTAGGGGAAATGAATTTAGGCAAATTTATCCTTTACACTGTTACTGGCGCAGCCATTTGGAACAGTCTTTTGACTTACGTGGGTTTTTTACTTAAACAGAATTGGGAAAATTTGCGGAAGTACACGGAAATAGTCGATTATCTTATAGTTGTCATAATTATTGTTGGGGTGGTTTATCTTATATATAAACGGAAAAAACAAATAAAGGAATCAGCTTCTGCGCCAGATCAAATAAATGACTAAATATGAAAGTCGCAATTATTGGTCCTATTTGCAAGGACGAAATTATTATTAACAATAAAAAGACCTCACAAATGGGCGGCTTAACCTATTATTGCGGCAACGCACTTTTTAATTTAGGTGTTAAGGTTACGGTCTTTGGGACTTTTGGCCAGGGGAGTCGTGAGTGGTTAAAAAATTTGAAATGTCAGCGACTTGTCCATGTTCCTACGAAAAGTACCATTAAATTCATTAACGAATACCCTAAAGCCAATTCTGATTATCGATTACAACGCGCAGAAATTTTTCAAAATTCAATTACCATCAAAAGCCTTAAAAAGCATGATTTTAACCAGTTTGATTTTGTAGTTTTAGGCCCGCTTTTTCATGACAATCTGTCTTTAGCTGTGGTCAAATATTTACGAAAATTCAAAACCCAAATCGTGCTAGCCCCTCAAGGTTTGATTCGGTATTTGTCCGGAACAAGAATTATTTGGAAAAATCCTAAAAATGCCCAAAAGTTATTAAAACACATTGATTATTTAATTTTAGATGAACGGGAATTAAAATTTATTTCCCAAAAACAACAAATCCAAAAAGCGATTGATTTTTTTAATAAATTAGGTCTACACAAAATTATCATGACTCAAGGCCGGGCTGGATCATGGTTATTTCTGGAAGCTAAGAAACAGCATATAAAATTTTTCCCGCCCAAGCGAGTGGTTGATCCAACCGGAGCTGGAGATTCGTATTTAGCTGGCATTATTAAAGCCAAAGAATTATTCAATAACCCAAGACAGCAAGGCGAGTTCGCAGCTATGGTCGCAACTTTGGCCATTGAAAAACCAGGACCATTTGAGAATAATTTAAAAACCGTTTTAACCAGATTAAAAACATAAAAATTATATGAAAATTTTTCTTTTAGTTTTATTTTTACCGAGGCTATGATTAGTAAGAAAGCCTTAAATACCCTTCAAATCGTGGGTATTTTACTTGGCATAACCAGCGTGGTAGTCTTGGAATTAGCCTAAAGTTTAATTTAACAAACAATGGTTTTAGTAAATTCACCAGTCGAGGAAATAAAAAATAAGCTGGATATCGCCGAAGTTATCGGCGAATATCTCCCCTTAAAACAAGCCGGCCCGGAAAGACTGCGTGCCCGCTGTCCTTTTCATAATGAAAAGACGCCCAGTTTCATGGTTTCCAGGGACCGGCAGATTTTCCATTGCTTTGGCTGCGGCGAGGGCGGAGATGTAATTACCTTTGTGCAAAAGATGGAAGGCTTGGAATTTCCAGAAGCCTTAAGGCTGTTGGCCAGAAAAGCCAATGTGCCTTTACCGCAATATGACCCTAAACTTACCACTGAACGGACAAAAATCCTGGATGCTTTGAAATTAGCCGCCTCTTATTACCACGAATATTTATTAAAAGCCCAAGCGGCTAACCAGCCGCGGGAGTATCTTTTAAAAATGCGCGGGCTTAAGCCCGAAACCATTGAAAATTTCCAGTTGGGCTATGCGCCTGATGCCTGGGATGGCTTGACTTTAGCCTTGAAGAAAAGGGGAATAAGCGAAGCGCATTTGATTTCTTCAGGCTTGAGCATTCGCAGGGAAAAAGGCGAAGGCGTTTATGACCGATTCCGAAACCGGATCATGTTCCCGATTCGGGATCCCCATGGCAACACCATTGGCTTTGGCGGCCGGGCCATGGATGAAAATGAACCGGCAAAATACATTAACACTCCGCAAACTCTGGTTTATAACAAAAGCAACGTTTTGTACGCTTTGGATTTGGCCAAAGCAGAAATACGAAAGAACAAGGTCGCAATAGTGGTAGAAGGCTATATGGACTGCATTGCCTCGCACCAAGCAGGCGTGGCTAACGTGGTGGCTTCTTCAGGTACGGCTTTGACTGAAAACCAAGTAAATTTAATCAAAAGATATGCGCCAACCGCGGCTTTGGCTTTTGACATGGATCCAGCCGGAGAAAATGCGGCTAAGCGGGGGATTGCCGTGGCTTGGAAGCAAGGCTTGGACGTTAAAGTTATCAGCCTGCCATTTGGCAAAGATCCAGATGAGTGCATAAAAAAGGACGTTTCGGCCTGGCGGCAAGCCATAAGCTCAGCCCAGCCAATCTTGGATTTTTATTTCAGCCGGACTTTGGACAACCGGGATGCCGGCAATGTCCAGCATAAAAAAGAAGCTGCCAAGATTTTATTGCCCATTCTTTCAATGGTCGCTGACCCGATTGAACAGGCTCATTATATACAAAAATTTTCCGAATGGTTAAGAGTAGATGAAAATATCTTAAGGAAAAAGTTAACCATCATGACCAAAGGCGAACCCGAACGCACAATTTTAATGCCTAAAGTCGATCGTTATGAAACATTAAGCCAAAGGCTATTAGGCTTATTGCAGTTAGAGCCAACTATGATTCCAGAGGTGGCAAAAAATCTGCCAGCTGAAGCTTTTACCGGGTCTTGGCAAAGCCTTTACAAATTCGTCCAACTTCAGTATAGTGAAAATAATAATTTTGATCCCGCCAGCTGGCAGACAGAAGCTGTTAAGCGTGATATTTCGCTGGCTGATAGCCTGGCAATATCGACCATGGCAGTCGCAGACGTAAGTTCAGCCACGTCAGTTGAAAAACACCGGGAAATTGAAGCCGTTACCCACGAAATCCAAAGGATTTGGCTAGCTAAGAAGCTGCAACAACTCACTCAAGACTTAAAGCAAGCCGAGAGAGTGGGCGATAAAAATCAGGTTGAAAAATTAACTCAACTTTTTCAAGAATTAACCCAAAAAGTAAAAAAGTTATAGATTTTGTTACACATATTAAAGCAGACTGAAGTCGGCAAGCCTTTGATTTGCCCAAAAAAATATTTTTATGCCAAAAAAGAAGAAAAGTAAAATCACTAAAAAGCCAGCTGTAAAAAGGGCCAAAAAGAAATCTAAAATTCGCCAAAAAGCAAAAGCAGTTGAAAAAAAGGAACCCCGGCGCAAGTTTGTTTTTCCTATAGATTCGGCTGACTTAATGACCAAAAAAGCCAAACAAAGGGGTTTTGTGACTGAAGGCGAAATTTTATACGCTTTTCCAGATTTGGAAGATTATTTGCCGGAATACGAGGATTTTTTGACTAAGCTGGATTTATTAGGCTTGCGGTTGGTGGAAAACACTAACATCCTTGGCGGTTTTGAGGCACCGAAAGTTCCAGAAAAAAAAGCCAAGGAAAAAGAGAAGGCCAGCTTGGATTTAAGCCGTTTGGATTTATCAGACATTTCCGGCGACTCAATCCAGATGTATTTGCGGGAAATTGGCAAGGTGCCGTTGCTTCGGCCAGGCGAAGAAGTTACCTTGGCCAAAAGGAAAGAAGCCGGGGATGTGGAAGCGGAAAAGAAATTAGTTGAAGCGAACTTGCGCTTGGTGGTTTCCATTGCCAAAAAATTTACGGGCCGCTCTTTATCGCTTTTGGACTTGATCCAGGAAGGCAACATTGGCTTGTTCCGGGCCGTGGAAAAATTTGACTACCGTAAAGGCTATAAATTTTCCACTTATGCCACCTGGTGGATCCGCCAAGCCATCACCCGGGCTTTGGCTGACCAATCCCGCACCATCCGTATCCCAGTTCACATGGTAGAAACCATAAATAAGTTCCAGCAGATTGAACGGCAGTTAATCCAGGACTTGGGCCGGGAACCCATGCCTGAAGAAATTGCCGCGGAAATGGGCGAGCCTTTGGAAAAGATCCATCACATCATCAAAATTTCCCAAGAGACGGTTTCTTTGGAAACTTCAGTCGGCGAAGATGACGAGGATTCAACCCTGGGCGATTTTATCGAAGACCAAAAGACGATTTCGCCAGACCGGGCCGCGGCCATGCAATTGCTAAAAGATCATGTAAAAGACATTTTAGAAGGCTTAAGCCCGCGGGAGCAGAAAATTCTAGAAATGCGCTTTGGCTTGCATGACGGGGTGGCTCACACTTTGGAAGAAGTCGGCCAAGAATTCGGCGTGACCCGGGAACGCATTCGCCAAATTGAAGCCAAAGCTTTGGAACGAATCAAAGAGCATGAGGTCATGAAGAAATTGAAAGACTATTAGGGTTTATGCCGAAAGAAAAGCGCAACTACATTGATCGAAGAAAGTACTTGATTGAAGCAGTCAAGAAACGAAGGATCAAAGTAAGAAACCTAGCAAGGGAGTTAAAAGGTTCGAAATGCGAAATATGTGGGTATGCTAAATGCCAAGAAGCTTTAGAGTTTCACCATATTCATGAAAAAAAGTTTGGTATATCCGAAAAAGGTTATACTCGGAGTTGGCAAAAGGTCAAAAACGAATTAGATAAATGCCAGTTAGTTTGCGCAAATTGCCATAGAGAAATACACAGTAAACTTGCCAAAAAAAGCAAAAGTAAGTAATATTTCCATACAAAATAATTAATATTATTGTTCCGCGATAGCTCAATGGTAGAGCAACCGGCTGTGGATTTGACGCAGCTCCCGACGGTAACGTTGGGATGAACATTCCGGGATAACGGTGAAAGCTAAATCCAAGAATAATTTGGATAAGCTAATACCGTGGGAACCTTGTATCATTAATCGGTACAGGGGCACCGTAGAGACTAGATACCGGAGTACCCCCACCTTTGAATCTTTGTAATTTTAGTCGGGCCTGCCCGACGAAGTTGCGAAGCAACGAAGACGGGTAAAGATATAGTCCATGCTTTATGGAAACATAAGGATAAATGTAACCGGTAGGTTGTCGGTCCGAGTCCGACTCGCGGAGCCACGCGTCATCGTTTGTTTCACCCTTCGTATCCCCGCATTCGCGAGGCTACTTCGGGTTCCACAAACGTGCCGCTTTCCCCACAAGCCCGTGCTCGCTACGCTGCGTTCCTGCCTTGTGGGGTCAACCGAGAAGCCTCGCTTTACCCCAGAAATTCGTACTCCTTCGCTCTGCTCAGTCCGTGCCAAATTTCTGGGGACCTCCAAAGAATGGAAATAAGAGTAGCTTCACTTTCTCCACGCGACAGTTCCGCCGCGTGCATTATTTAAAATTGTTAAACTTGACGCCAGTAATGGAGTGTTTTAAAGTCTTTATGGCTCACGTTTTCATAGAAACTCAAAAGCTACCCAGAAAAGGGTGGCCAGAAAAGGAGAGAGCATGTTACGTGACGACACAAAACGCGATTTAGACCGTACTTTTACAAGGATTGAAACTTGGGATGAGTTTAAAAAGCGGTGGAATGCCATTGATACCGAAGAGGAGGCGATCGGATTGCTGCATAGCGGTACAATCATTCCCCCATTCGATTATACCGTCCCTATTTTGGAGAGAGATAGCGAGATAGAAAAACGCGTTGATTTCTATCTTCTCTTCGCGGGACACGTTAACCCGAAGATTTCGACTTTATGTCAGCAGCTAATTGTGAAGCATTGGCTGAAGAAACTCATGCCGCCTGGATTGGCTTTTTACCTCGGATATTTTAAAGCGCATAAGAAGATCCTGCAGTTCTTGGGCCAGACCCATAATTCGCTCCAAGAGGCGCCTTACCCGCGCTTCGTGGCTGCATACCTCTTGCCGCTCCATGAAGAATGGAAACATGGTTCTAGTCCTGAGTACAAAAATGGTCAGGCTCACAAGCATTTGCGCGAGTTAACGAACTTATTAATCAATGCACTCTGCGTTTGGGGACTCGCCTACGCTTTGGAATACGACGGGGATCAGGATGGAGTGATTGCAGGCATTGAACAGTTCTTAGCTCAACGACAATACGATGTGAATGAAGCGCTATTACATCTTTGGGGTTCTGATAAATCACCAGAAAGGCTTATTGATAAAGATGCAAATCTTGCTGCAGCGCGGACCTTACTTGGAATTAGATATCGGTTTAGTCCAGCTCATTAAAGCAATGTTTTCATCCCAATATTGAGCAGTCAATAATCAAACGTTCTTAGATCTGCAGGCTTAAACCCAAGCTTGCAGGTCTTTTTTAAATACCTCTGCTTACCTAACTATATTTCTGACTTATAATGTACTCCAAGAATTAATAATAGGGCTTCTTCCTTCTTTTTTTAGTAAGTTTTATCGCGTTTTTAATTCAAGACTGCCAGTTCTGGCGGACGGTTTTATTTCAGCCAAAACTGACATATACTAGAGGCAAAGTCTTAATGCTCTAATGATGGAAAATCCCGCGATAGTTTATAAACCAAAATTAGGTTTAACCAGTGTAGAAGCTCAAGCCAAATTACTGCAATATGGTGAAAATTTGGTTTACAAAAAGAAGAAATTTGGCCCAGCGGTTTTTTTCGTAAAGAAATTTAGCAGCCCCTTGCTGTTAATGCTTATTATTGCCGCGGTGGTTGCGTTTTTTGTGGGCCAAAAGGTAAATGCCTTGATTGTTTTTGGCATGGTTTTAGTCTCTGGGATAATGGATTTTGCCAACACCTACCGTTCCCGTAAGGCCGAGGAAAAACTTTTTGCCAAGGTTGTTACTACAGTATCGATTTTTCGTGATGGCAAAAAAATTAATTTGCCAATTAAGGATATTGTACCGGGTGATATCGTGTATTTGGTGCCTGGCAATGTCATTCCGGCAGATTGTGAAGTTTTAGAAGCGGACGATTTTTTTGTCAACCAATCTGCTTTAACTGGTGAATCTTTTCCTGCTGAAAAATGTCCGGCCTCAGAGGCGACCGCGACAACCGGTAATATTGCCGAACAAACCAACCGAATATTTATGGGTACGAACGCTGTTACGGGTTTTGCCACAGCTCGAGTTTTGAAAACCGGAAAAAATACGGAATTCGGCGCGATTGCGGAAAGGCTGCGGGCTAATCAGACAGAAACCGAATTTGAAAAGGGTATTAGGCAATTCAGCATGTTTATCATGAAGGTGACTATTTTCATGGTCTTGTTCGTGTTTTTTGCCAACGCGCTTACCCATAAAGGCATTTTGGAATCTTTGATGTTTTCAATTGCTATTGCCATTGGCCTGACGCCGGAATTGTTGCCAGTTATTCTTTCGGTTTCCTTAAGCCGCGGTTCTTTGGCAATGGCCAAAAAAGAGGTGGTGGTGAAAAACATGCCGGCTATCCAAAACCTTGGTTCCATGAATATATTATGTACGGATAAAACCGGCACTTTGACTGAGGATAAAATTGTCTTGGTCAAACACGTTGATAGCTTTGGAAAGATTTCCGAAAAAGTTTTGCTCAACGCTTACTTAAGCAGCTATTACCATACTGGGGTTCAAAATCCTTTAGATAGCGCCATTAGGGATTATAAGGAATTGGACATCAAGAATTTTAAAAAGATTGACGAGATCCCGTTTGATTTTACTCGGCGCCGGCAGTCAATTGTAGTTGAAAATAACAGTCAAAGGCTAGTCATAACCAAAGGCGCGCCTGAAGATGTTTTACGGGTGGCTAGTTTTTACGAGGAAGCAGGTCGGCAAATTCCCCTGCATAGTGATATTGAAAATCGCATCAAACAGGAATTTGATAAGTTAAGCGCCGATGGTTTTCGGGTATTGGCCGTCGCCACCAGAGAAGTGCCCACTGAAATAAACAAAAAAGTTTATGAAAATGACATAGAAAAAGGCATGGTTTTTGAAGGTTTTATGTGCTTTTTAGACCCAGCCAAAGAAAGTTCTTTGCAAGCGATTTTGGAGTTGGAAGAAAAGGGCGTGGAAATTAAAATCTTGACTGGTGATAATGAAATCCTGACCCAGAAAATCTGTCGGGATATCAAATTGCCTATCAAAGGCGTTCTAACCGGAGCCCAGATGTCGGCTTTAACCGACGAGGCGCTGAAAGTTAAAGCCAAGAAAATTACAATTTTTGCCCGTGTCAGCCCCGTGCAAAAAGAAAGGATAATCAGGGTCTTGAGAAAAAGCGGCAATGTGGTGGGTTATTTAGGCGATGGCATTAATGACGCGCCAGCTTTAAGCGCGGCGGACGTGGGGATTTCCGTCAATAATGCCGTTGATGTGGCTAAAGACGCAGCCAGCATTATTTTATTAAGGAAAAGTTTGGAAGTTTTGAAAGATGGAGTTTTGGAAGGCCGGCGGACTTTCCAGAATACCCTGAAATACATGATGATGGGCTTAAGTTCTAATTTTGGCAATATGTTTTCCATGATGGTCGCCTCGGCCTTTTTGCCCTTTTTGCCCATGTTGCCGACCCAAGTGCTTTTGAATAACTTTATTTATGATTCATCCCAAATAACCCTGCCAGGCGATAAAGTTGATGTCGATTTGCTGGACAAGCCTCCGCATTGGAATATCAAATTTATCCGCAAATACATGATTGTCTTTGGCTGGGTAAGCTCTTTGTTCGATTTTATTACCTATGGAGTTCTGTATTTGGTTTTCAAATATTCCAATGCCCAATTCCAAACCGGCTGGTTTATTGAATCATTGGCTACCCAAGTCTTGGTAATTTTTATAATCCGAACCCGAAAAATGCCGTTTATAAAGAGTCGGCCAAGTTTGGGTCTTTTGCTCAGCACTTTGGCCGGGGTTGGCATAGCTTGGTTAATTCCCTTTACGCCTTTAAGCAAATTATTCCATTTTGCCAAGTTGCCTTGGTATGTACTGGCAACAATTATTGGTATTGTTTTGGCCTATTTAGTATTGGTGGAAATTACTAAACGGATATTTTTCAGGAAATTCGGCAGTGAAATCAGTAAATAAATTTGACATAAAACTTTGGAAGCTTTAAAGTCTTGAACTAAGGCGTAAAAAATAAAAAGGAGGTGAAGCGTGCCCTTTCAAATTGTCAGTCAAGCTGGTTTAAGACTTCGGTGTGTTGCTAATAATCAATCAGTGGTTTTACCGCCTGGCGGGTATGAGGCAGTTGAAAAAGGAGATTGGTTAATCATAATCATGAATAACCAGGAAATTGGTTTGCCCATTGAAATCTGGCGGACTTTTCTAGCTTCAGCCGGAATTAATTGCGAACAAAGAACAACTTACATCATGGGATTGGCTGATGAAAAAATTGAATTCCCGGAACTTGCTTGGTGAAGCGCTGCCGGTTTGGAAACAGCAGATAGTGATTGGCTTGAGTGAAGCCTTAAAAAGCCGGAAAAAGTGCCAAATAGTTCTTCATACTGCTACCCAAGCCAGATTAGTCAAAGCGATTATCAAAGGCATCAACAAAACCTTTGGCCAAGACACCCATCAGATCAGGGTCAAAATTGCTGGCGATAGACTAAAAAAAGTCTGCCAGGTTGGCAGCGTGCTTTATGATTAAAATGGTCAGTCGAAACCCGTCTGGCCATTTTTATTGATCAAATTGCTTCAGATTTCAAGTTGAAGTAAAATCAAGATATATGTCTTGGGTTATTTACGCCATTTTATCCGCAGTTTTTGCGGCTTTAGTCGCTATCTTTGGCAAGGTTGGCATTGCCAATGTTGATTCCACTTTAGCCACGGCAGTTCGGGCCATTGTTATGGCTATTTTTTTAGTGATTGTCACCTTGTCTTTGGGTAAATATCATTTACTGTCCTCAATCAATAATAAGGCTTTATTGTTTATCGTCTTATCTGGCATTGCTGGGGCAATTTCCTGGATTTTTTATTTTTTCGCCCTGAAGAATGGCCCCGCTTCGGGCGTGGCAGCTTTGGACAGGCTAAGCGTGGTTTTCGTTTTGATCTTGGCCGTTTTATTCTTGAGCCAGCATTTAACCTGGAAAGCGGGGATCGGCGCAATTTTGCTGACGGCCGGAGCTATAATGATGAGTATTAAATAAAGTACTTAACTTTGCAAAATCACTTTGTAGTAAATTTTGGCTGATTTTGTATTACTCTCCAGACCCTTGCCATTACTGACTCAAACCCCTAAAATAAACTCTCCAAGTAATTTCAAATTATGAACGAAATCATACGAGTTAAAGATTTAACTAAAAAATACGGAGAATTTACAGCGGTCGACGGAATTTCTTTCGAGGTAAAAAACGGTGAAACTTTTGGCATTTTAGGGCCGAATGGCGCGGGCAAAACCACGACTTTGGAAATGATTGAAGGTCTTAAATCAATTACTGATGGCGAAGCGATTTTGGATGATAAGAATGTCAAAGAAAAAGCTCGGGAAGTTAAAGCGGTAATTGGCGTGCAATTGCAAGCCTCATCTTTTTTTGATGGCTTAAATTTGAAAGAATTATTGGATACTTTTGCTTCAATTTACGGGCGTAAAGTTGATGAAATGGCCTTGTTAAAAAGCGTTAATTTGGATGACAAGTGGAAAAGCAAAGTCAAGGAATTATCCGGGGGCCAGAAACAAAGGCTTTCCATAGCCGTCGGCTTGGTTAATGACCCGAAAGTTTTATTTTTAGATGAACCGACGACGGGTTTAGACCCGCAGGCCCGACGGAATATGTGGGATTTAATTACCCAAATAAAAATACAAGGCAAAACTATTGTCATAACCACTCACTACATGGAAGAAGCCGAAGTTTTATGCGACCGCGTAGCTATTATGGATCAAGCTAAGATAATGGTATTAGACACACCTTTTAATCTTCTTAGGAATTCCGGAGTAGCTTCGACTATAACTTTTCGCGTGGATAATAAATGCCCAGAAGTGCATTTTGAAAAATTACCCGGGGTTGAAAAAGTTACTAATGAAGACCATGGTTACCGGATGATTTCAAATAATCCCGAAGTAACTTTGCCAGCCTTATTTAATCACGAAACCGAATGTAATTTCAAAATTTTCGACCTCCAGCTTCGCCAAGCAACTTTAGAAGATGTGTTTTTAAAACTAACTGGCCGAAAATTAAGAGAATAATATGCCAAACACCACCTTAACCTTGACTAAATCCTCCATTAAGATGTTTATCAGGAATAAGCAGTCTTTGTTTTTTACTCTATTCTTGCCCGTCATGATCATGGCGATTTTTGGCTTGATTGGCTTTGACCGGGCGCAAAAAATGGATATTGGTTTGGTGGTGGGAAATCCAAGCAAATCCACCCAGCAATTCATTGATAACATCAAACAAGTTACGGCTTTTGATATAAACACTGGAGACCTTGAGACCGAAAAGCAAGCCTTGAAAGATGACAAAAGGGCAATTGTTATGCAAATTCCAGATAATTTAATCCCAGACCCAAGCTCAAAAAATCCCCCAAGCAAACAAGTTATTACGGTTTACAAAAATATTAGCCAAGAACAGCAAGCGCAGGCGGCGATTAGTATCATCAGCCAGTTTTTAGATAAGACCACTTTGACAATTACTAAGGCGCCAGCTTTGTTTGAATTAAAAACTGAAACCATAAATTCTAAAAATGTCAGGTATATAGATTTTTTATTGCCCGGGATTATTGCTATGGCAGTTATGCAAATGGCAGTCTTTTCCGTAGCTTTCGTTTTTGCCGATTATAAGGAAAAAGGTATTCTAAAACGCTTGCTGGCCACCCCGCTTAAGCCATTCCAGTTCGTGACCGCCAACGTGATTACGCGTTTGATGGTTGCCATTGCTCAAACCGCGATTTTAATCATCATGGGAATTCTTATTTATAAAACCCACGTATACGGTTCTTATCCTTTAGTGCTATTGATTTCCATATTGGGAGGTATTATGTTCCTAGGTTTAGGTTTTATAATTTCTGGCATTGCCAAAACCGTAGAAAGCGTGCCAGCCCTGGCTAACCTTTTGGTTTTTCCAATGATGTTTTTGTCGGGCATATTTTTTCCCATAAACTCCATGCCCGGCTGGCTGCAATCTATTGTCCAATATTTTCCCCTAACCCATTTCGCCCATGCCCTGCGGGAGGTTATGGCTAATGGGGCTGGCTTTAGCCTGATTGCTAAGGATGTGTATTGGATGTTGGGCTGGTCAATTGTCTTGATTGTTTTAGCGAATTTCACTTTTGGTTTTGAAGAAAAGCGGGTTTAGTCTATAATTCTTGGGTGGAGAAAAAATCAATTTATTTCAAAATTAGCACAAGCTTGATATTTTTATTGGGAATTTTATTTGTAAACTCAAACCAAGCTCAGGCCGCAGATCCCAATAAGATTGTCTTAAAAAACGCCAGTTGGCAAAAAACCACGGTCAGCACGACCAGAGGCAAATTTGCAGTTCAAATCGTTTCGGTCAATTTATTAAATCCCAAATTAAAAATTTATACCCTGACTGGCAATCCCACGGATTGTAAAAATAATTGCCGGGTTTCACCTCTGAAGGCATACGTTGACCGGGTCAAGGGTTTTGCTGGCATTAATGGCACCTATTTTTGCCCGGCTTCATACGCTTCTTGCGCTGGCCAGACCGGCTCGTACTTTTGGATGGTTTACAATTCCTTGACCAAAACTTTTGTAAACAGCTACCAGAATAAATTCAATTCCGGGCCATTGATAGCTTTTGATTCAGAAAACCATTGGCATTTTTGGCGGCAAGCCAAGGATTGGCCAGGACTTGCTAATTTTGAAAAGAAGTACCAAACCAAGCTGCGAGCTTTGTTTTCCAGCGGCCCAGCCCTAGTTGTTGATAAACAATTAGTCCTTAAGAACAGTGAATTAGATACTAAGCAAAGGACTGTTAAAAGCGCGCGTTGCGGCACGGCTTTTAAATCAACTAACGCCTATGTTTTATGCGCTTCCAACGCCACGGTTATGGATTTGGCTTACATCATGAAGGCTTTGGGCATGGAATATGCCATTAACCAAGATGGCGGGGGATCTGCTTCCATTGTTTTTCTGGGTCAATACCGTCTTGGCCCTGGCAGGAATTTGCCGAACGTTTTGGTTTTTTCTGAATACTCCTTTTATCGCTAATGAAAAATTTTAAGTCTCAAAGGACTTTTTCCACCCGGCCAGGTTATCGGACGCCAACGACATTTCGGCTGAGGAAAATCAAGCAGGTCCAGAAATTTAAGAGTAAAGTTAGATAAAATACAGCCAAGCCGGGTGGTTAGTCCAAATAAATTTTGAAAGATAAATAAGCCTGTTCCACTTGGAACAGGCTTATTTTAATTAGCCTAGGTACGTTTTTACAGCATTGGCGATCTCCAGCGCTTTTGCCGGCGCTTTGCCAATGTAAGTTTCAGGATGTTTAAGCAAATCAATCACTTCAGTTGGTATGCGTTTCAGGGCTTCAGCTAGGTCCGGGTTGTCTTGGGCCAGACCAATAGTGGTATCTATTAGATAGCGATGATCTCTAGTTGCAACCGGCACTAACGTGTGGTTGACCAGTTTATGCGCATCGCCCTGGAAACCAGCCATTTGTAAGGCGATATACAATGGCTCGGCCATAATAGTATGAGCACTCATATTGAAGTTACGTTGGCAAGCTTCTTCATTGACTGTCATACGTTCTAAAAACGGACGTCCAGTTTCGGGATCTTTTCTAAGCAGGGTATCCAGCTGGCAGGTCAGGTTAATCAGTATCGTCGGAAATTTTCGTGCAACTGGACTGCCCACCAAATCTCTCTGATGATCACTGATGAGTGTATCCTGCACTTTCCCAAACTCATTCTTAGTATCAATGTGCAATCCCTCGACGTGTTCGAAATTAATCGGATTACGCTTTTGAGCCATGGTTGATGAACCAGATTGTTCTGCGGAAAATGGTTCACCGATTTCAGCAATTTCCGTTCGCATAAGCTGACGGCAATCGCGGCCCAGTTGACCAAATGAGGCCGAAGTCATGGTGGCGGCAAAAAGGAAATAAGCCAGCGGCTCCGGTTGTAAAATTTGGGAGCTGATCACAGCAGGCATTAAGCCGAGACGCTCGAGTACCCGTCTTTCAAAAGTGAATTCGCCGCAACGTGCTTCAATCCCAAGACCCACCTGGGCGTTATAAGCGCCGACCGCACCGGAGATTTTTCCAACTAGTTCGTGGGAAAACAGCTCCATTTTTTTCGCATTTGTAAAGACGCGGTTCAAAATTGTGGCCAGCCAAAACCCTACAGTAATCGGAATGGCATGTTGGCCATGCGTTCGGCCGATCTGCAGCGTTCGGGCATACCGCTCAATCAGGCTGACGAAGATAGCCATGACTTGGCGCAACTTCGGATCAACCACGTGCTGGTAGGCCTTTAGAAACTGTAAGATCCGGCTGGTATCCAAGGGGTCATAGCTGGTCAGCAGAATATGGAGCCACTTGCGCAAGGGTTCTGGCAAAATTTGGTTGGCCAGATAGATCCAGGCGCGAATGTCGTGTTTGGTGATCTCCCGTTCAATTTTGACGACTTCGGTGGTGGGGATAGCCAAGATTTTTTCCATCACCTCTGGAGTCAGTAAGGCGATATCATTAGGTGGAATAACGCCGATGTCACCCAAGGTCAAAAGTGTCGCGAATTCCACGTTCCCAAACTCGCGAAAAAGATTATCGTACCCAAAGTATTCTTGGAGGTCTCGCGGTTGGTACTTTGGGAAGCCAGGCATCATGAGGTTCAAACTCATGGTAATTTCCTTTCTCATTATTAAGTGAATTTTTCAAGAGCTTTTTTGTTGGATTATCCTATCTTTTTAAACTTGGCGTGTCAAATTTAAATTCGTTTGCCAAATTGATTCTTTTCGTTTATTATATCCATACAATTAAATAACGTATCAAGAGTGCTGGGTAGGGAACTCGCCCGATGCCTGTCCGCCAAAGCCTTGGCGGCGGCGGAATCCAGCCGACAACCGCCACTTAATTAGTTAAGTGAAAGGTGCCAAATCGAGACCCGCTAAGGGAAGATGCAAAACATACCGTCTTCATTTAGTGAGGACTTTTTTAAAATTATTAATTTTAACCGATTATCATATGCCAAGCCGAACTCATATTTTCACTTCCGAATCCGTAACTGAAGGTCACCCGGACAAAGTCTGTGACCAAATTTCAGATGCGATTTATGATGAAATGCTCAAACAAGACCCGGAAACGCACGCAGGTATTGAATGCTTTGCCACCACGGGTTTAGTTATGGTTGGTGGGGAAGCCCGCACCAAGGCTTATGTGGATATCCAGCAAGTGGTCAGGCGGACGCTTCACCGGATTGGTTATGACAGCCCGGATTTTGGGTTTTGTTCCAAAGACATTGGCGTGATTAGTACTTTGCATGAACAATCACCTGATATTGCCCAAGGGGTTGATGAAGGTGCAGGTGAATTCAAGGAGCAAGGCGCGGGTGACCAGGGCTTGATGTTCGGTTATGCCAGCGATGAAACTCCGGAACTAATGCCGTTACCCATTTCGCTCGCTCATAAGCTAGCTAAGCAACTGGCCGAAGTTCGAAAAAATGGAACTTTGCCATACTTGCGGCCAGATGGTAAATCCCAAATAAGCATTGAATATATAGACGGCAAACCAACTCGGGCTGTGACTGTGGTTATTGCCGCACACCATGCCGATACCGTGGCTATGACGACTTTACGAAAAGATATTATGGAAAAAGTCATTAAACCGGTGTTAGGCTCCTGGTATACGCCGGAGACCCAGACTTTCATTAATTCCACAGGCAAGTTTGTGCTGGGTGGGCCGCCAGCTGATACAGGCTTGACTGGCCGAAAAATTATCGTCGACACTTATGGCGGTTCAGCGCCGCACGGCGGTGGCTGTTTTTCCGGAAAGTGTATTACCAAAGTTGACCGCAGTGCGGCCTATGCCGCCCGGTATATTGCCAAGAATGTGGTTGCGGCCGGATTAGCTAAGAAGTGTTTAATCCAATTAGCCTATTCCATCGGCGTAGCTCAACCGGTTTCAATTATGGTTGATACTTATGGCACTGGTACGAAGTCAGATGAAGAAATCGAAAAAATCGTTGAAAAACATTTCCCAGTCAAACCAGCGGAAATTATCGAACAATTACACTTGAAGCAACCAATTTACGAAAAGACCGCGGCTTATGGCCATTTTGGCCGAACAGACGTGGAATTCCCTTGGGAAAGACTGGATAGGGTTAAGGCATTAAAAACATCTTAGGAAAATAAAAAAAGCCCACGGAACGAATCACGTGGGCAGGTTGCAGTTAAGTTCTAAACTAATTTGTACGTCGACGAGTTTGGAAAATTGCCTCTTTTTCTTTTGGAAGAATAAGCCTGCAAGAACAAGGCCAACAACAGCAGCGATAGCAAATCCACCAATCCAGAGTCTATTTGCTATAAGTATCTCAATATTCGAAAGGAGCAAGAAGATAAGGAAAGAGTTAAGAAGATACCATAAGCGGAAATATTTTTGGATCTCTTTGGTTCGGGCAGCTTTACGGACAAACCATCCTTCCAGATCGGAGATAAGAAGCATGCCGATTCCAAATAGGCCAAGCAGGCCCAATACACGAGATAAAATTGGGAACATACAAAACTCCTTTTTTCAGTCTGAGGAACGATTTTCGTCTAATAATATCAAGTTCATATTTTTTGTCAATGTGTGCAAAAAGGGGTTATAGGGACTAGAGGATGTGAGGGTGCAATAGCCATTGCCCAAGCCAATTGGAAAGTGGTATTTTATAGGTATGAATAAGACCATATTTTTTAGCTTTCTAATCATAGCTTTGGCAGTCGGTCTTTCGGCTTGCGGCAAAAAAACCACCCCGCCACCAGCCAATGCTAATACTAATGCCAATGAGAATGTTAATGCTGAAATTCCTAATGTTAACGGGAATGCCAACGCTAATGCCAATGAAAATCTGAATGCCAATGATAATAGCAATCAGAGCCTAAATGATAATTCCAATTTAAACACCAATGGCAATGTTGATTCTGATAATGACGGACTGACTAATAATGAAGAAAGGTTATACAAAACTGATCCCCTGAATGCGGATACGGACGGGGATGGTTTTACGGACGGGGATGAAGTCAGGGTTGGCTATGATCCCACAAAAATTCCAGCTGAAGACCCGAAAGTCATCAGCCAGCTTAAGCCAGTTAATACGCCTGGCGTACCGGCCCCGATTGTCCGTTCCACACCCATGAAGGCTGTCCAGAGTTTTCCAATCCGGGTAAGAAAAGATGAGGGGACGGTAACCTTAAGACTGGAATCAATAAAAGCTTTACCAAACGTGAATTTAGTCATGGATTTTGCCGGCGGAGAAAACAACAATGGCCCAACATTTAATTTGGACGGAAAGTATACAATTTTAAAAGGCAATTATAACAAAGGCAAGGTTTGGCAAGTCGGCAAAGACTTTACCAAAGGCGCGCATTTTGCCACCACCTCAAACATGAACGGGACTTTGACGGTTTTTCCGGCGCCTACGCCGCCATTTTCCATTGACGGCCGGGGTGAGGGCGGGGTTGAAGATGCGGCAATAACTTATGAAAACCAAGTTATTGTAGATTTCCCGAAAAGCGGTTCATATACTTTTGAACTTGGCATCCTAAAAGGCAAGGCTAAATTTAAAGTTGAAAATACGGATGTGGTTGTGGGCGATCGGGTTTACCAAGAGTATGAAGCCATATTGTCAAAAACCCTGAAAGGCGACGTGACTGACGGCTTGCATACCATTTATATCACTACAACAGGTTTAACTAGCTGGACCCTAAAAGTATCCAAGACCTAATAATTCAATATTGACGTACGGGAGAATCGCCGAAATTAATTTTGACCCAGCACCACTTTCCATAAAAAATTTTGCTTATCTTAAATAGGTATTAATTCAGAATAAATATCCTTAACTAAAGTATAGTTATTTTGGAAAGTGGCTCTGGGTTGACAACATTTTTAACTCCCTCTATAATAGTGGGAGTTAGTATTAATAATTAATGCTATGCCAATTTTTTCAACCCGGACAGATTACGCTTTAGTCTTACTGGTTGGTTTAAGTAAGAAAAAAAGTTTTTCATCCTTAAGGCTTATTGCCCAGGATTATCATTTGCCTTACCGCTATATAAGCCGTTTGGCAGTGTTCATGAAGGCAGCTGGTTTTTTAAAGAGCCGGGAAGGCATCCAGGGCGGATATATGCTGGCTAAAAATCCCAAAAATATCAAAGTCATTGAAGTTGTGGAATTATTTGAAGGAGATTTTGCCTGCACCCGCTGTACCAACAAATCTGGCCATTGCCCAAATGAAAAAAATTGCTGCATGAAGGGTAATTGGATAAAAATGCAAAACCAATTAGCCAACACCTTGCGCAAGTTTAGCATTGCTGATTTTAAATAATTTCAAAATGTCCCTGCAAATCAGCAATTTAAGCGTGAAAGTTGGAAGTAATTTGATATTAAAAGCGATAAACTTGGAAATAAAGCCTGGCGAGATTCATGCCCTGATGGGCCCGAATGGATCAGGCAAATCAACCCTAGCCAATTCAATAATGGGTCATCCAAAGGCCAATCGCATAGCGGGTAAAATAATTTTAGACAAAAAAGATATTTCCAGTTTGCCGACTGAAAAACGGGCGCAAGCCGGGGTATTTATGGCTTTCCAGCAACCCGTGGAAATCAGCGGGGTTTCGATCAGGAATTTCTTGCGTTTAGCCCTGTTGGCCCAGAAAACCCAGTTTAAATTAAATGTTTTTCAGAATGAATTGGATAAACAAGCTAAAGCTTTAAAATTTGAACCGGATTTCCTTAAACGATCGGTGAACGAAGGATTATCTGGCGGTGAAAAAAAACGCCTGGAAATTCTGCAGCTTTTAATGTTGAAGCCAAAATACGCAATTTTGGACGAAATTGATTCAGGCTTGGATATTGATGCTTTAAAGACAGTCGCTCAAGGCATGTTGCGGGCAAAAAGGATGGGTATTGGCCTTTTAGTAATTACCCATTATTCGAGGATATTAAAATACCTTTTACCGAAAAAAATTCATATTTTAGTGAAAGGCCAGATTGTCAAAACCGGCAGCAAGCAATTAGCCGAGAAGCTGGAAAAATCCGGCTATCAGGCGTTTTAATGAAATAATTATGGCTAAAACCAGAAGCCATAAAGATTTGTCTTTAACTAATGAGCTTGATTATCAGTATATTTCCAAACCGGGAATATCTGAAAATTTAATTCGGGAAATTTCTGCCTATAAACAAGAACCAAGTTGGATGCTGGCAAAGCGCTTGCAGGCTTTTAAAATTTTCAAAAGCAAACCCACGCCAACCTGGGGCGCTAACCTTTCGGGAATTAATTATAAAAAAATCCGGTATTTTTTAAGGCCTATAGACAAGGTTGCTGGTTCTTGGTCAGAAGTGCCTAAAAAAATCCGGGAAACTTACCAAAAAATCGGCATCCCCCAAGCCGAGCGAAAATTTTTGGCCGGAGTGGTTGCCCAATATGAATCAATGGCAGTTTATCAATCATTGCAAAAGCAGCTGGAAAAGCAAGGCGTGATTTTTTTAGACATGGATACGGGTTTTAAAAAACATCCCGAGCTGGTAAAAAAATATCTTGGTACCGTAGTGCCAACGGCTGATAATAAATTTTCTGCCTTGAATACTGCCGTTTGGAGCGGTGGCAGCTTAGTTTATATACCCAAAGGCGTGAAAGTTGATATTCCTTTGCAGGCTTATTTTCGGATAAACGCCAAGCAGGTTGGCCAATTTGAAAGGACCTTGATTATTGCCGAAGCGGGCAGCCAGGCGCATTACGTGGAAGGCTGCACTGCCCCGGTTTATGCCGCTGATTCTTTGCACGCCGGGGTTGTGGAAATTATCATCAAACCCGGGGCGCGCTTGCGCTATACCACAGTCCAAAATTGGTCTAAAAATGTTTACAATTTGGTGACCAAACGCGCTTTTGTTTACGAAGATGGCATTATGGAGTGGGTAGATGGGAATTTAGGCAGTAAAACCACCATGAAGTATCCAAGCATTTATTTGCTGGGTACTGGCGCAAAAGGCAGCGTGTTATCAATCGCTTTGGCTGGCGCTGGGCAACACCAGGATGTGGGTACCAAAATAATTCATGGGGCGCCAAACACTTCTTCCAGCGTCGTGTCCAAGTCCATTTCGAAAGAGTCTGGCCGAACCAGTTATCGGGGTTTAATTAAAATCCCGAAGAATGTCAAAAATTGCACAGCCTCGGTGGTTTGCGATGCGCTTTTACTGAATAAAAACTCCAGGACTGATACTTATCCCAAAATGGAGGTTTATGAAGCAGATTCAGGAGTTACCCATGAAGCAACCGTAGGCCAGATTGGCGCTGATCAGCTTTTTTACTTGAAATCCAGGGGAATTAGCGAAAATGAGGCTAGGAACATTATTGTCCAGGGTTTTATCGAGCCGATCGTGAAGGAATTACCCCTGGAATACGCCATTGAATTAAACCGTTTGATTAAATTAGAAATGTCGGGTTTGGTCGGCTAATTTTTATGAAAAATTTAAATAAAAAAAAATTAATCATACCCACCAGCCTTAAGCCAGTAATTCTTTATCGGATAAATGGAGTTCAAGAAATTGAAATTAAGGTCAAACCCGGGGTTAAGGCTGAAGTTTTGATTTTAAATAATTTTCAAAAGCCGAGGATTGAGAGTTTCTTAAAAATAAATATTAAGCTATATCAAAATTCCAAACTGAATTTTGTTGAAGGCATTTCTGGTGGCCAGGTAATCGAAACCAGGAGCGTTGTCAAATTATTAGGGTCTGGTGCCGAGTGCCAAGTCACCAATATGTTCCAAGGGAATAAAAATGAGCAGCATGTTTTTCAAATTTTAATTGACCACCAAAGCCCAAATACCAAGGCAAATGTCTTAGTTAAGGCGGTTTACAAAAATCACGCCAGCGGAAAATTTCAGAGCTTGATTAAAGTCGGCCAGAAAGCCAAAAAAACCAATTCATATTATCAAGACGAGGTTTTACTGTTAGATTCAGCCAAGGCAATTTCTAGCCCAACCTTGGAAATATTGACTGATGACGTGAAAGCGTCCCATGGTTCTAGCGTCAGCCGGATAAATCGAGACCAAGTTTATTATCTGGCGTCCCGCGGCTTGGATTTTGAGCAAGCCAGAGAATGCATCACTGCCGGTTTTTTTACTTCAGTCATTGCCCGTTTGCCCAAAGCCTTTTGCCAGCCATTTTTATTTAAAGAATAAAAAACTTACGAAAACCAAAAAGCGCATCGAGGAAATTCCCGAAGCGCTTTAAAAATTTCGTAAAAAACCGCTTATATTGGTTTAGGTTTTATTAAGTTCATTCACAAGCTCATTAACGTCAAAGGGTTTTGGGAAAATCTTATCGACTTTAACCCGCGCAGCAGCTAGGTCGGCTCTTAGCTCAGAATCGTTTCCGGACATCATGATCAATAGGGTGAATTTTTCCTTCCCGAAATAAGTGATAATTTGAGTGATAAGGTCCACCCCGTTTTTGCCTTCACCTAGGTTATAGTCACTGATTATGGCAAAATACGGTCCGGAATCAGCAAAACGAGCTAAGGCGTGAATGTAATTACCCGCAGTAACCACCTCAAAACCAAATATTTCCAGGAACTCTTGAAGAGATTGCAAGAAATCCGGTTCATCATCAACCACTAAAATTCTGCGTTTGGTATTTTTAGCCATGGTTTTTTGTCCTTTCAACGAGCGTTTATTTAAAAGCATTTTGGTTTTTTATTCCTGCTAAATTAGCATTTAAAATTAATCAAGTCAAGGGTTATTGGTTAAATCCCGATAAGCGTATTTGAAAGAAAAAGTCGATTTTGGCACTAATATATGTAGCGATTATGAAATTTATTAATAAAAAAGTAACAATATGAATAAGATTCTAATTACAATTTTGATTATCATCGCCCTGGGCGGTTTGGGCTATCTAGCCTTCCGTTCGTTTTCCGGCAGCTCAAATTCCAACACGAATTCATCGATAAACTCCACCTTGAATAATAATGGCAATTTGAATTCAAACACCATTAGCAACAATAATGCAGTCATGGATACAAATGGGGATTTGAATGCCAATACAAATACTGCAAATATCAATATTAATTCCAGCCAAACCAGCCAGGTTTCCATTGCCAACATGGCTTTTCAGCCAGCAACTTTGACAATTGCCAATAACACCCAAGTCACTTGGACCAATAATGATTCAGTTGCGCATACGGTGACCGGCACGGGTTTTGACAGCGGGAATATCATTCCAGGCAGCAGCTATTCCCACACTTTTACTCAAGCTGGTACTTATAATTATCGCTGTACTATCCATCCCGCAATGGCCGGCACGGTAACCGTGCAATAAGCAATGTTAAAAAATATGAAAATAGCTATTAACGATCAAGTCCCAAATTTCACGGCTTTAGACCAGAACAACAAAATTTATACCCAGGCTAGTTTCCAGGGGACCTGGGTTTTGTTTTATTTTTATCCCAAAGATTTTACTTCTGGCTGTACCAAAGAAGCCTGTGGTTTACGGGATAAGTTTGGGGAATTACAGAAGAAAATAAAGATTGTCGGCATCAGCGCTGACAGCATTGCCAGCCACGCGGAATTTGCTAAAAAATACGGCCTGCCATTCACTTTGCTGGCTGATCCAAACCAGAAAATGATCAATGCTTTTGGGGTCAAAGGGACTTTTTACGCCAAACGCCGTTCGTTTATCATCAATCCCGAAGGCAAGGTTGTCAAAATTTACAAATCAGTTGATCCATCCAAACACGCTGAGCAGATATTAAAGGATTTGGAAATTCTGCAGCCTAAAAAATAGTTTCAAGAGGATAAGAGCGCATCAGGTTGTCAGGTTGAGATGCATTCGCTACACTGGGTGCATGTTTTCACCAGAAAATATCCGTCGGGATTTTCCGATTTTAAGTCGCCAGATCAATGGCAAGCCTTTGGTGTATTTGGATAATGCCGCTACCAGCCAAAAACCAAGGATAGTCTTGAAAGCCATGGATGATTTTCAAAGACAGCATAATGCCAATGTCCACCGCGGGATTTATACTTTAAGTGAAGAGGCTACGGAATTGTACGAAACCGCCAGGCAGAAAGTCGCAAAGTTCATTAATGCCAAAACCAGCGAAGAAATAATTTTTACTCGCAATGCCACGGAAAGCATAAACTTAGTAGCTTTAACTTGGGCTAGGCAAAATTTGGAAAAAGGAGAGGAAATTTTAACCACGGAAATGGAGCACCATTCCAATATTGTGCCTTGGCAGATTTTAGCCAAAGAAAAAGGCTTAAAGTTAAATTTTTTACCCACTATTCCGGAGAAGGGAATTTTGGATTTGAGCAAGCTTGCTAACTTGTTATCATCCAAAACTAAACTGGTTTGCATTGGGCATATATCGAATTTACTTGGGACAATCAACCCGATTGAAAAAATTATCGAGCAAGCTCACAAAATCGGTGCAAAGGTTTTAGTTGACGGCTGCCAGGCCGTACCACATCTGCCTGTGGATGTACAAAAAATCAATGCGGATTTCTATGCGTACTCCGGCCATAAAATGTTAGGACCGACCGGAATTGGGGTTTTATGGGCAAGAAAAGACTTGTTAGAAACTATTGAACCAATTATTGGCGGTGGCGACATGATTAAGTCAGTGACCAAGCAAAAATCAATTTGGAATGATTTGCCTTGGCGGTTTGAAGCCGGTACGCCGAACATAGTTGGGGTTATTGGCTTGGGTGCGGCGATTGATTATTTAAATCAAGTTGGCATGCGGAATGTCTGGGAACACGAGAAAAAGTTCGTTGAATACTTATTACCAAAATTAAAGGCTATCAAAGGTATAAAGGTCTTTGGTATTCCAGAGGTATCTAAAAACCGAGGAGCGATTTTTTCCTTTTGGCTGGAAGGTATGCATCCCCATGATTTGGCCAGTTTGTTTGATGAAGAGGGGCTTTGCATCCGGGCCGGGCATATGTGCGCCCAAGTCATGCTGGAAGCGTATGGCAAGCCAGCCGCAGCGCGAGTCAGCTTTTATCTTTACAACACGCTTGAAGAAGCTGATAAATTTTTAGCCGCTATTGAAAGAGCTAAGAAAGTTTTTAATTTATAATTTGTCTTAAACTAACTTGCTAACTCGCCAGTTAACTAAAATGTTATAACCATGTCAGATCTCTATCGGGAAATTATTATTGATCACTATAAAAAACCCAGAAATTTTGGGAAATTGAAGAATCCTGATTTTCATGGCGGAGAAGACAATTTAGTTTGCGGGGATCGGGTGGAAATTTTTTTAAAGCTCAACAAACAAAAAAAAGTCGAAGGGGTAAAATGGCAAGGTGAGGGCTGTGCCTTGTCCCAAGCCTCAGCCTCTTTGCTTTCCGAAATGTTAATGGGTAAAAGCCTGGCAGAGCTAAAAAAGACCGGCAACAAGCATATTTTAAAGATTGTCGGTGAAAATTTGAATCCTTCCAGGCAAAAATGCGCAACTTTAAGCATTGAGGCCTTGAAGAAAGCCTTAAGCTAAACTTGTCCGACAAGGGTTTTTTAGTTATTCTTAATTCACTAATAATTAACCTACTATTAATATGCCATTAAAAATTACCATTGATCGGGAAAAATGCATTTCTGCTGCCACTTGTATAGCAATCGCACCGGAAACTTTTGAGTTAGATAGCGAAGGCAAGGCAATAATCAAGAACCCAACCGGCAATGATGAGGCTACCATTATCGAAGGCGCTAAATCTTGTCCAACCCAAGCAATCATTATCCATGACGAAACCGGCAAGCAGATTGTTCCTTAAGCTGTTTATTCATTAGACAGAAAAATCTGTATGCAGAACAAGTATTTTTTATTCAGCTTAATTGCAGTTGGAGTTTTGTTATTGTCTGCTTGTGGGACGAATATCAATACCAATATCACGATTATTGATCTGACCAATAATTCCAATTCAACAGTTTTAAACATTAATACGGCTAACACTAATTCAAACGTTTCAAATGTTAATTTTAATCATGGAAACGCAAACCTGAATTCCAATACTAATTCAAATCAAGTTTCATCAACAATCACTATAATTTTTTCAGGTTTTACCCCAAGCACCCTAACGGTCAAGGTTGGCTCAGTCGTAACCTGGAATAATACTTCAGGCTCAGCCGTTCAGGTTGCTTCAGACCCACATCCAACCCATACGGATTTGCCAGACTTGAATTCAGGGAGTTTGGCTAATGGGCAAACTTATTCCTATACTTTTAATAAAATTGGCACCTGGGGCTACCATAACCACCTAGACCCCACGGAAAAAGGCACGGTGGTGGTTGAATAATTTTCCTTAATTAAAAAAGGAGGTGAGCAATATGGCTTGTCCAGATTGTGGTCACGAACACGAACCAGGGGAGCCTTGCGCAGTGGAAGGCTGCACCTGTGGAACCTGATCCTGATAAATAACACAAGTTACAAAAAAATAACGCTTCCTTTAAAAGAGGCGTTATTTACGTTCGTGTTATACTTTAACATATGGCATTTGTTTTACGCGCTAAAAGATTTGATTTAAGCACTGGCGGCCAGCCTTATGTGGTGGTCATCCGCAATGAAGACGGCAGGAATTTTGGCATCCACGCCGGCGACCGCTTGGTCTTGCAAAGCAACGGTAAGAAAATTATTGTCCAGGCGGATTTGACCCATCGCCGGGTTCGCCCCGGAGAAATCGGCTTGTTTAGGGAGGTTTGGAAAGAAAATAAAATTGAGGCTTTAGCCCCAATTGAAATTTCGCCATTTGGCCGGCCGCTTTCCATTGAAGCCTTGAAAAAGAAGCTTTTGGGCAAGAAATTAAATCAAGCAGAATTTGATGCGATTGTGGGGGATATTGTGAATTATCGTTTTGGCACAACCGAACTTACCTATTTTGCAGCTTCCAGTTTTATCAAGGAATACACCAACCAAGAATTGTACTATCTGACCAAATCAATCGCCACTCATGGCGAGCAAATTCGGTTCAATAAAAAAATTGTAGCTGACAAGCATTCGGTCGGCGGTTTGGCTGGCAACCGGACAACCATGATTGTGGTGCCGATTATTGCCAGCGCTGGCCTTTGCATACCCAAGACTTCATCTCGGGCCATCACCAGCCCTTCAGGCACGGCAGATACCATGGAAGTTTTGGCACCCGTAACTTTTCCAGTTGAAAAAATTCTCAAGATTGTTAAAAAGAATAATGCCTGCATGGTCTGGGGCGGCGGTTTGCAACTGGCACCGGCTGATGACCGGATCATCAAGGTTTCGCGCCCACTGTCTTTAGAGCCTTATTCAAAAATGATTGTCTCCATAATGGCCAAAAAGGTCGCTATGGGCATTACCCATTTGGTAATTGATATGCCTTACGGCCGTAACACTAAAATTCCTGACTTAGCCTCAGCCAAGAGGTTGGCTGCTAAATTTAGGTATATTGGCAAGCGGTTTAACATTAAAACCAAGGTAGCCATGATTGAAGCCAAAGAGCCAATTGGCAATGGCATTGGCCCGGCCCTGGAAGCCAGGGATGTTTTGCGCGTCTTGCAACAGAAAGAATATCGGCCAAGGGATTTGGAAGAAAAATCCCTGCGCTTAGCAGGCTTATTAATTGAGTTGGTTGGTGTTGCCCGTAAAGGCCTGGGCTATTCCGTAGTCAGGGACCAGCTGATTTCTGGCAAAGCTTGGAAAGCCATGCAAGGCATAATCAAAAGCCAAGGCGGCAATCCTAATTTGGATTCAGAAGATGTGACTTTGGGCGCCAAGCGTTTCCGCGTGGTCGCCAAACATGCTGGCCGCATCGTCAGAATCAATAATCGCGCTATTGATGAGTTGGCTCGGTCGCTTGGCGCCCCAGATGACAAAGTCGGGGGTCTGCACTTGAAAAAGCGCTTAAATGAAAGAGTTTTAGCTGGTGAAATCCTTTATACTTGTTACGCCGGCAGTAATAGTCGGTTAAAATTGGCAGCTGCGGCTTTGAAACACATCCACGTTTATACCATTGCCAGGAAATAATTAATTCTTAGCTTTCGTTTACGCCAGGCTCACTTAGGGAAACGGAGTTTTTTGTCATATTTGACACTTTTTTTATATGTGATAAATTTAAAAATGCCTATACCTGGGGGGTAGGTACATCACATTTACTTAATCAATCTAGACTATGGAAAAACACAATCATGATAAAATCCTGATAAATTTCCGCAAAGCCCAAAGCCATTTGGCCAAAATAAATAAAATGGCGGAAGAAAATGCTTATTGCATTGACATCATGCAGCAGAATTTGGCGGTTATTGGCTTGCTTAAATCCGCCCACCAAATGCTTATGGAAAGCCATTTGAATTCCTGTTTTAAAAATGCCATGGCCTCAAAAAATGAAAAACTCAAACAGGCTATGGCCCAAGAAATTTTAACCGTAACTAAGCTGTATAACAAATAATATGGTTCAAGAATTAAACATGCCTGAATCAGAAAAGCAGAAAACTAATAACCCAAAACAGATTAAATTGACTGTTGATGTGGCTGGCATGCACTGCCGAAGCTGTGAATTGTTGATTGAAAATGAATTTAAGGATTTCCCCGGAGTCCAAAAAGTCAGTGCCAATGCCGATCGAGGCCAGGTTAAAATGTTGTGTAGCGCCAACCAATTGCCTAGCCGAGAAATTATCGATGAAAAACTTAAAAAACATGGTTACCGTATTGGCGCTGGGAAACAGGCCAAATCCCCAAGCCAAGATACGCATGCCAAAAAACCAAGATTTTTGCAAATTTTGGGAGCGTTTGCTGTAGTTTTAGCAGTGGGCTTTCTGCTTTCTAAGCTTGGGCTATTAAAAATTAACACGGAGATTAATGGGGCTACTGGATTTTTTGCTATTTTAATTCTTGGCCTAATTGCCGCAAGTAGTTCCTGTATTGCAGTCTCGGGCGGATTGTTGCTTTCCGTGGTCGAAAGGGTTAGCGATCGTTACGAACTTATGCCAGGCAAAGCCCGGATGTTGCCAGTTAGCATTTTTGTGGCTGGTCGCATAGTCGGCTATACCGTGCTTGGCGGTTTGGTGGCCGGTATTGGTAAGGCTTTATCGCCATCACCCTTAGTGACTGGCTTGATTGCCATTGCGGCGGCAATCTTTATGTTTGTAATGGGCTTGGATATGCTGCATATTGCCCCACGATGGTTGAAAGCCATGATGCCCAGAACCCCAAAATTTATCGGTCGGAAAGTCCTGGATGACCAAAAGCATAATCATTATTTTTCACCATTTATTTTTGGCGCATTGACTTTCTTTTTGCCTTGCGGTTTTACTCAGGCTTTGCAAATCTACGTGCTGAGCACGGGCAACATCCTAACAGGCGCCATGACTATGTTTGCTTTCGCCCTGGGCACGGCACCAGCCTTATTAGCTTTAGGCTGGGCTTCCAATGCCTTAAAAGGCAAAGCTGGGCAAATATTTTTCCGTTTTGCCGGGGCAGCAGTGATAGTTTTGGGCCTTTATAATTTCAGCAATGGTCTGGCCATAACAGGCCATCCAATTTCTTGGCCAAGTTTTCCAAAGTCTTCAGTCGCCCAAAATGTTTCCCAGACTGATGACCCAAACGTAGTTGCGGACGGGGATGTCCAAGTGGTAAAAACCAGTTTTACTTCTTCGGGTTATTCGCCTACTACTTTTACTGTCAAAGCTGGCAAACGAGTGCGTTGGGAAGTCGATGGCGCCGGCTATGCTGGCGGCTGTCGGTCATTTTTGCAGATTCCAAAACTTAATGTTGGTAAAGCCATGCAAGGCGGGGTCAACGTCATCGAATTTACCCCAACCGATCCAGGGACCTATAATTTTAGTTGTGGCATGGGCATGTATCGGGGTGAATTCACAGTCGTAAATTAAAAGAATAATTTATGCAAATTATTGGTATTATTTTAATCGTTATTATAATTGGGCTATATGTTTTATGGTTGAAGTTTCAGCGTAAGCAAGAAACCGCAATCTTATCTAGTTCAGGTCTTCAAGAAATTGAGATTTTAATCCGCGGCGCTTATAACCCAAACACTATTCAAGTCCAAGTAAACAAGCCAGTTAAATTGATATTTAACCGCCAAGAATCCGAGGAGTGTTCCAGGTTTGTCAGCATTGAAAAACTTAAAATCCGTAAAGATTTGCCGGCTTTTAAAAAGACTGAAATAATTTTTACCCCCAAAACCAAAGAGGAATTGAATTTTACCTGCGATATGGGCATGTACCAAGGCAAAATTATCGTTAATTAATTGAGCAATTAAAAGCATGAATAAAAAAGTATCCTTGTCACTCTCGGGCATGCATTGCGCCAGTTGCAGCCAATTAATTGAAATGACTCTGAAGAAAACTCCAGGCGTAAGAATTGCCAGCGTAAATGTCAGCACTGAACGAGCCCAGGTGGAATATGATCCGGAGGTTGTGAATGAAACGACGCTTGCCGAAGAAGTCAGGAGAATTGGCTATGGTGCGGAAAAATTTGAACCAGGCGACTCTGATTCTCGGGATCGAGAAAGCCAACAGCGAAACCAGGAAATCCAAAAGGTCAAAAAAAAGTTTATTTTTTCTTTAGTCTTATCAATCCCTTTGCTGGTCATTAGCATGGGCATGTTAGTAATACCTGCTATTGAAAACCTGCCGGGCCGAGCTTGGTGGCAATTGCTCTTGGCCGGGCCAGTAGAATTTTATGCTGGCTGGCAGTTCTTCAAAGGTTTTTGGGGCGCATTAAGGGCCCGGACCGCTAACATGGATTCCTTAATCGCTATTGGCACTTCGGCTGCATTTGTTTATTCCTTATTGGTTACGCTCGGTTTGGTAGAAGGCGAGCTTTATTATGAAATCGCGGCAATCCTTATAACCTTCGTACTTTTGGGCAAATGGCTGGAAGCTAAAGCCAAAGGCAAGGCTAGTGAAGCCATCCGTGCCTTAGCCAAACTCCAAGCCAAAAGCGCGATTGTGATTAAGGATGGAGAGGAAATTGAAGTGCCTATTGAATCAGTCCAAGTTGGAGATTTGCTTAGGGTCAAGCCCGGTCAAAAAATTCCAGTGGACGGCGTTATTACTGATGGCCATTCCAGCGTTGACGAATCCATGGTCACTGGTGAAAGTTTGCCTGTGGAAAAGCAAGCAGGGGATGCGGTCATTGGCTCGACCATTAACGCTACTGGCAGTTTTATTTTCAGAGCCACTAAAGTCGGTTCAGAAACCTTATTGGCCGGAATTATAAAATTAGTAGAGCAAGCCCAAGCCAGCAAAGCGCCCATCCAGAGGTTTGCGGATAAAGTTTCAGCTTATTTTGTGCCCTCGGTTATTGCCTTGGCTTTGATAACTTTTATCAGCTGGTATTTCCTGATAGGTCAGTCTTTTGTGCCAAGCTTGCTGGCTTTTATCGCGGTCCTGGTTATTGCTTGCCCGTGCGCTTTGGGGTTGGCGACGCCAACCGCCATTATCACTGGCACTGGCTTGGGCGCCAGTCAGGGCATATTAATTAAAGGCGGTGAAGCCTTGGAAGCGGCCAGGAAGATTGACATCGTGGTCTTTGATAAGACTGGGACTTTGACCGTGGGCAAACCCAGCGTTACGGACATTTTGAGCATCAGTCCTGATTATGATAAAAATCAAATCCTAGGCATTGCCGCGGCAATTGAAAAACACTCCGAACATCCCTTGGCTGAAGCAATCGTCACCGCGGCAAAAAATTTAAAACTTGATCCGCCAGAGGTTGCTGATTTCAAAAGCCTGACCGGCAAAGGTGTTGAAGCCAAAATTAATAATGAAAAAATTGTTTTTGGTAATCGCGCCTTAATGGTTCAAGAGAACCTGGCAACGGAAAATTTTGAAATCGAAATTTCCGCTATTGAAAATCAAGGCAAGACCGTTATGTTTTTGGGTATTGGCAATAAGTTAGTCGGTGCTGTGGGTGTGGCTGACACGGTCAAACCTTCAACCCAAGCCGCTATTAGCGCCTTAAAAAAAATTAATATCCAAACCATGATGATTACGGGTGACAATCAAAAAACCGCCCAGGCAATTGCCAAGCAAGTGGGCATTGAGGATTTTCGGGCGGAAATTTTACCGCAAAATAAAGCTGATGAAGTGAAAAAGCTCCAAGCTAAAAATATGAAAGTTTCCTTTGTGGGCGATGGTATTAATGATGCTCCTGCTTTGGCCCAAGCAGATCTAGGTATTGCCATGGGCGCAGGTACGGATGTGGCTTTGGAAGCTGGTCAGATTGTCTTAGTTAGAGGAGATTTAAGGGATGTCATTAAAGCATTACAACTTTCACAAGCAACATTCAGGAAAATTATCCAAAATTTATTTTGGGCATTATTTTACAACATTATCGGCATTCCAATCGCGGCCGGAGTTTTCGCTTTTGCTGGCCTGACTTTACGGCCGGAATTTGCGGGTTTAGCCATGGCTTTATCCAGCGTTTCCGTGGTTGGCAATTCTTTGCTTTTAAAAAGATTCAAAGCAAATTAAAAAGGGAGAAATATTTCATTCTCCCTTTCTTGGTAAAAAGATCTAGTAAAGCCTGGCACGGTTGGAAGGCAAGACCACGACTTTGGTAATATCGGTTTCATTTAGCAAATACTGATAGATCCTGGACATGCCAAAACCGCAACCGGCATGGGGCATGGCCGGGAACTTTTCCAGCATATGCAAGTACCAGGCAAAGCCTTCTTTAGCGTAGGCGTCTTTTGTTTCCAGCCTTTTAAACATTGGCGAAGATAAAAGTCGGGTTTGAAATTCTGCCAGCTCGTGTACCCGTGCGGCCGAACCCACGCACTCACCGCCAGCGGGCACGATGCAATCGCAGCTTAAGACATATTCCGGGTTTTCCGGATCAGGCAGCATGTTGAAGAACTTGATGGCCAGTTTGTCTACCTTGTGGTCAAAAAGCAATTTCATCCTTTCACTCGCGGGGTTTGGATAGTGGGTGATGAGAATTGGGCCCTGGCCATGATTGGCGATAAGGGCTTTTTCCAAATCCGAGGAAATGTCTGCGCCCCAAGGCAATCCCAATTCGGCAATGGCATCAGCATATCGAATTCGGGGAAATTCCAGAGGGTGATTTTCCAAATGCTTAAGGTCAGTTGGCAACCCATAATCCGCGCGGTCAGCCTCAGGAATTTTTTTGGTTGCATCCACCAAGGCATTGATGAATAAATTGATTTCCAAAAGCAGTTCGGAAAAACTGCCGCGAAATTCAATCTCCACCATTTCGAATTCGGTCAGGTGCCGATTGTCTATGGTGGCTTCAGCGCGGGCTGAAGGTCCAACACAGTACAACTTTGGCTTGCCGCCCTGCCCTAGCATGGATTCCAGGTAGAGCTGGCAAGTCTGGGCAATGTAAGCGCGTTTTTGGCCGCCATGGAACCAACGCGGGTCGCCATTGACCGTGACTTCGAACAAAGTGTCCACGTTTTCACAGGCACCACTGGCAGGCACGATACGCGGCGTGGGCACGCGCAAAAAGCCACGGTTGCGCAAATGCGCTTCGCCAATTTGCATCATTAAATCGCCAAATTGGATCATGTTAAAGTTCGGGTCATAGTAACTCATCTTCAATTACCTCCTGAAAGATAAAGGGTTTTTGGGTTATTTAATTTTCAAAGGCCGATTTTTGAGGGTATAAAAAAACACCCCGTCTGGTGGACGGGGCCGATGGCTAGACTTCTTTGGAGAAATTCCCAAAAAAATAGACACTTCAGGTAATAAGTGTCTTTAAAGTGGATTTTGCAGTCTTTCATGTTCTGCGGTTAAAGATAAAGCATTGGAAAAATCCTGTCAAATTCCATAAAAAAGAAAAGGCGATGCTGATTGCACCGCCTTAAGAGCGTTAGATTTTCAAGCGTTTCCATTGTTGGAGTACAAATAGTTGCATGATAGCTGAAAAACTACTGTCATTTTCAATGCCGCCATTTATGGCCAGAGCAACAGCATGCCGAAACGGAACAGCCTCAATGGTTATGCCATCCTTGGGGGCACCGGTTACTTCCCAAGCAGTTGTGTAAAAAAGCGAAATTGGAGTATGAATTTCCGAATGGCCGATAACCGAGTTCAATTGAACTAAATCAGTTGAAGAAAAGCGGATGCCAGTGTCATGGAGAACTTTTTCCTCCATGAGCCTATCGTAATTCAAATCATCAGAGAAATAGCCGCCCGGCAGTTTGGTCAACAGCGAGTCATTGGCTTTTCTTCGCTTTTGCATGAGCATGAGGTGAAGTTCCCCATTGAGCATTATCAAAAAAGCGATCTCAAAGGCCGGCCGGGTAATAATCTTTGTCCAAGTTTCAGTTTGGCCATTAGCAGATTCTTCCGGCATGACTTGGAGCATAAGGTACTTGGTTTCGACAACCAGGCTGTCAGGCAGTCCATTGAATATTTCCTCGCCGATCCGATAATCAAGAGTTATTGGGTGAGGATAATCAATCTTTAAAGGCATTTGTTAACCTCCGGTTTTGGTTTTTTTGTTGTTCCCAAGAGATTATATCAGAAATGACTTATTGTCAATCTTTGCGCTAAGCCATTGACCCCGCACCACTTTCTATAAACAACCCCTTCTTAAATCGTAAAATGTTTGTCAAAAATAATATATTGAATACCTGATTTGATATTTGTTTAGAAAGCGGTGCGGGGTTGACAAAACGTAGAAAATCTATATACTAAGAGCCAGTGTAAGCTTTCTTAGTTAGTTTGCCCGCAAAACGGGATCTTGGGCCAATAATAAGGGCTTAAGTAAAAAGCGAGTGAGAAGGGTCGACTTACATCTTCTCAAATATTTAAATTTATAAGTTCAATATGGGAAAGAAATTATACGTTGGTGGTTTACCTTATTCAACTACCCAAGAAGGCTTACAACAGGCATTTGCCCAAGCAGGCAACGTTGAATCAGCGACCATCATCATGGATCGCATGTCCGGCCGCTCAAGAGGCTTTGCCTTTGTGGAAATGGCTACGGACGAAGATGCTCAGAAAGCCATTGAGGCTTGGAACGGCAAAGAGTTCGAAGGTCGAACCTTAACCGTGAATGAAGCCCGCGAAATGAAGCCACGCGCCCCAAGAACGGGCGGTAATGGCGGAGGATTTGACAATCGCCGCAGTGGTGGAAATCGCTGGTAATTATTGACGCAATCAAAAAAGAAGCAACCCTCATTTCGAGGGTTGTTTTTTATGCTAAACTTTAGATAGCATGGAACAAGTTCCCGCACAACAGAAGCATTGGTTTAAGCCTTTAATGTGGTTTTTGGCGCTTTTTATTTTAGTTTTTTTAGGCACGATAATAATTATTGATTACCATAATTCAAAGAAGCAGGTGGATCCTTTAGCCGAATTGACTGAAGGTTCTGACACGCAATCAAGTTCGGAAAACATCAACCAAGCGGCCCGGTCAGCAATACCGCAATTGGAAACCAGCGATGACCCTTATCTTGGGCCCAAGGATGCGAATATTATCGTGGTTGAATTCGGGGATTTTCAGTGCCCTTATTGCCAGAGCGAATACCAAACCGTGCGGGAAGTTGCAGCCAAATACCAAAGCTGGGTAAAATTTATTTTTCGGGATTTCCCATTAAGCCAGATTCATGACCGCGCCCAGGCTGCCGCCGAAGCCGCGGGTTGCGCTTTTGCCCAAGGCAATGAAAAGTTTTGGGCTTACCATGATAAATTATTCCAAAGTCAAGATAAGCTGGCAGATGCGGACCTCAAGAACTACGCTGTCCAAATTGGTTTGGATGAAAAAAAATTTTCAGAATGCATCTCTAAGGGCGAGCGCAAACAGGAGATTAATGAAGATTTTGCTGATGGCGTAGCTAATGGGGTTACCGGTACGCCGACTTTCTTTTTTAACGGCAAGAAAGTCAAAGGCTTGATTCCTAAAGAAACGTTTGAAAAAGCCCTGGATTTATTTCTGAAATAATTTCAAGAAATAGCTTATGCTATACTAATCCCATGCTTGTTGTAGCTTCTGACCACGCCGGGTTTGCCCTTAAACAGCAAATAATCCGTGGCCTAACAAAAATGGGTTTGAAATTCGAGGACTTAGGTCCAAGCAAATTTGACCGAGAAGATGATTATCCAATTTTTGCAGCGGCAGTTTCCAAACGCGTTCGTCGCCAAACTGATGACCGTGGGATTTTAATTTGCCGGAGCGGGAATGGTATGGCAATAGCCGCCAATAAATTTTCCGGCATCCGGGCGGCCTTGGTTTGGAATGAACAATCAGCCAAAATGGCAAGCTTGGAAGGCAACTCCAACATTTTAGTTTTACCGGCTAAATTCGTGAATTCCACTCTGGCTCAAAAATTAATTCAAATTTGGCTCTCCACGCCCTTTCGCCGGATTCCCAGATATCGCCGGCGCTTAGGCCAGATTGCCAGAATAGAACATTTTAATTGAAAAAATATGCAAATAACCCCAGTCGTGCTTGAAACCACTCCCGAAGAATTAAAAAAGAAAATCGGGGTGGTTGAAAACAGCGTTGATTTAATCCAGATTGACGTTGGCGATGGCCAGTTTATTCCTGCCGTCACGGTCTTGCCCCGGGCTTTGGGTGAATATCGCCCTTTAACCGCCATTGAAGTCCATTTGATGGTAAAAAGACCTGACCGTTTTGTGGCCGACTGGGCGCACTTGGGAGCCAAAAAAATTATTTTTCACGTAGAGGCGGAAGGTGATTTGGAAAGATTTATTGCCCAGTGCCGTGAATTGGATTGCGATATTGCCGTTGCTTTGAATCCAGACACCAGTTATGAAAAAGTGGTGCCATACTTGGATTTAGTTGATGAGGTCATGTTTTTAGGCGTCCAGCCCGGTGCGCAGGGCAACCCATTTTTACCAAAAGTCATTGAAGAAGTAAAAGCTTTTCATCAGGCCTTCCCGAGCATGCCAGTAGCTGTTGATGGGGGAATTAACGAAAAAAATATTATCGACCTTAAAGTTTCGGGGATTTCCCGGGCGGTTGTGGGGACGACGATATGGAAAAGCCCTGATCCGGTTGCGATGATTCAAAAATTAGCCAATTCTTAAAATGTACTCAAATTATTTAAGCTACATAAAAGTTGCTTTTAGGGACCATTGGGCGGTTGGCGCTTTTAATATTTCGAATTTAGAACAAGCCCAAGGGGTTATTCAGGCGGCCGAAAAATTACAGGCACCAGTCTTAGTGAATACCAGCGAAAAGGCCATTGATTATGCCGGCCTTTTACCGCTTGCTTTAATTGTTAAAATTTTAGCCCAGGAAACAAAAGTAAGAGTAACCTTGAATTTAGACCATGGCCGTTCCTTTAAGGTTGCGGCTGCTTGTGTTAGAGCGGGTTACAACAGCCTTATGATTGACGGTTCAGCCCTGCCCTATAATCAAAACGTCGCGGTAACCGCAAAAGTCGCTAACTTGGCGCATCGGCGTGGCATTCCGGTTGAAGGAGAATTAGGCGCTTTGGGCGGCAAGGAGGATTACATTTCTGGTAAAGTCCAGATGACTGATCCTGCCCAGGCTAAAGATTTCATAAAAAGGACAAAGGTCAATTTATTAGCCATAGCCATTGGTAATGCTCATGGCATTCCCCAAGCAAATGAAAAACTGGATTTCGAAAGGTTAAAAGCCATCCACCAAACAATCCCAAACCAGCCATTGGTCTTGCATGGCGCCTCTTCCACGCCAGCCAATAATCTTCGTCGGGCGATTAGCCTGGGTGTGGTTAAAATAAACATTGACACAGACCTTCGTTTGGCTTTTGCCACCTCACTCCGGAAATTTTTAAAACACAATCAAAAAGTCTGGGATCCTCGGGAAATTTTAGGACCGACTCGCGAGGCAATCCAAAAAGTTGTGGAAAATAAAATAAAAATTTTTGGTTCAAATAACAAATCCAGATAATATGTACGATGTCATTACTATCGGTTCAGCTTTTCAGGACTTGTATTTATTCAGTAAAAACTTTCGTATAATCAAGGATAGGCAATCACCCAGCGGCGAGGATGAATGCTTTGCTTTGGGTTCAAAAATTGAAGTGGAAACCATCTTGCGGGAGATTGGTGGTGGCGGCACCAATACTGCCGCAACTTTTGCCAGGCAAGGCTTGAAAGTCGCGTGTTTGGCCAAAATAGGGGATGACGCTGCGGGCGAGGAAATTATTAAGACTTTAAAAAAATATAATATTGATTCTAGCTTGATGATTACCGATAAAGATCAGCCAACCGCTTTGGGAATTTTCTTTTTGGCTAAAACCGGGGAACGAACCATTTTAGTATACAGAGGGGCGAGTGCAGATTTCCAAGCGAAACAAATCCCTTGGCTAAAACTAAAATCTAATTGGTATTACGTAAGTTCGCTGGGTGGTAATTTGCAAGTTTTAGAAAAAATTATTGCTCACGCAAAAAGGCATGGTGCAAAAGTTGCCCTAAATCCTGGTAAAACCGAATTGGCAAAAAAGACCAGGCTTTTACTGAGTTTAAGAAAGGCCCAAGTGGTTTTGTTAAATCGTGAAGAAGCAGAAATGTTTTTTGGCTTAAGCGGCCAAGCCTTACTAAAAAAAGTTTCTAAGGTTACTCAGGGCTGGTTTGTGATTACTGACGGCGAACACGGTTCTTGGGCCCTATCTCCAAAATCCGCCTGGAAGGTGCAAATCCGGCCTGTTAAGGCTATGGATACAACTGGGGCAGGCGATGCTTTTGGGTCAGGTTTTGTGGCAGGCTTGATTAAAAGCCCTAATGACTTGTCTTATGCCCTGAAATTAGGCTCTACTAATGCCGCCGCTGAAGTTAAATTAATCGGGGCGAAAAATGGTTTGATCACTTCCAGAACACCCTTAATAGCCAATTTAAAAGTTCAGCGCTTAAGAATTTGATGAATTTTGCAATATTTATTGGATTGTAATAGAATTATTCCACCTTCCTTATTAACAATTAAGTCCTCTTTATAATATTAATAATTAAAAATCATTATGGACGAACAAAAAATGCAAGAAGAGGTGAAATATACCTCTGAATCAACCAGTATATTCAATGCCCCACCCAGGACCATGTTTGCCATGGGTATTATGGTAGGCGTTGCCGCGGTTAGTCTTTTAGGCTTCATTTTGTCATTCAGTGCTTATCGGAATGCGGTTGAAGGCAATGGCGGGACTAAAACTGCAACAACTAACAAGAATAGTAATACGAATTCAGCGGTAGCAGCTGCGAATACTAATACCACGCCAGCGAGCCCGATTGAGGTTAAAGTCGCTTCGACCGACCACATTCGCGGTAACAAAAACGCCAAGGTAACTTTGGTAGAATTCTCGGATTTTCAATGTCCCTACTGTAAACAATTCAATACGGTTACTGACCAAGTTTTGACTGATTATAAAGATAAAGTTAGGGTAGTATTCAAGAATTATCCCTTGACCACAATCCATACGATGGCGCAAAAAGCGGCTGAAGCTGCAGAATGTGCAGCTGACCAGAATAAATACTGGGAAATGCACGATCAATTATTTGAAAATCAAAGTTCGCTTTCCATTGAAAATTTCAAGCTCTGGGCGAAAGAACTTGGTTTAAAGGAAAAAACTTTCAACGCCTGCTTGGATGATGGTAAAAAAGCGGCCAAGGTTACGGCTGATCAGACTTACGGCGACAGCATTGGCGTAAGCGGGACGCCAACCAGCTTTGTGAACGGCAATATAATTTCCGGTGCCCAAAGTTACGAATACGTGAAAACTTTAATAGACCAAGAGCTGGCTAAGAAATAAGTTAACCCCGGATGTTTAATTGGCTTTTTCATACCCCGCCTGAACCGGTAATTTTAAACCTGGGAGTTTTACAAATCCGTTGGTATGGCTTGCTTTTGGCTTTGGCTTTAGTGGCTGGGGTCTGGCTTTCAATCCAGCTGGCAAAACAGATAAATATCCCAGGAGAAAAAATAACCAACTTGGCTATACTGGCAACATTTTCTGCAGTTATTGGCGCACGGATTTTCCATGTTTTGGAAGAATGGAATTATTACTCAAATCATTTGGGGGATATTTTCAAGTTCTGGCAAGGCGGCTTAGCTTTTCATGGGGTGGTTTTAGGCGGGGTAATAGCCTTGATTTTTTGGGTCCGGAGCAATAAATACCGACTATTACAAGTTTTAGATTTTGCTTTCCCAGCCTTGATTTTGGGGCAGGTGATAGGCCGCTGGGGGAATTGGTTTAACCAAGAACTTTATGGAAAACCCACAAATTTGGCTTGGGGCATTCCAATCCAAGCGGAATTCCGGGTTTCGGGTTATGAAAATTTTTTCCGCTTTCACCCGCTCTTTCTTTATGAATCGTTTGGGAATTTATTAATCCTTATCCTGCTTTTATATTTATGGAAAAAACATCTAAAAACCGGAACCATTGCCGCAACCTATTTAATATTATCGCCGCTTTTGCGTTTTTTCCTGGATTTCCTAAGATTAAACCAAGCACATTTGGGGGTTTTAACTTATGCTCAAATTTTTAGCCTTATTCTGATTACTGTTGGGCTGGCTATTTTATTCAAAATTTACTATCTTAATTCAAGGATCTCTTATGAACGAAAATAAACAATCTAAATTCCGTTGGGGTATATGGCTTAGTATTTTTAGTATAATAGTTGCAGTTGCGGTTATTGCCTTGATAGTGATTAAACAGCAGCCAGATGTTGTTTATAATAATGTTAACAGTCCCAGGCCTGTAACTGGCAATCCAGCCGCAAAAGTAACCCTGGTGGAATTTTCTGATTTTGAATGTCCAGCTTGCGGGCAGGTTTTTCCAATAGTAGAAAATTTGGTTACCAGGTATGGCAAGGACTTCCGTTTTGAATTTAAGCACTTTCCTTTAACCAATATACACAAGGATGCTTATAATGCGGCTTTGGCTTCAGAGTGCGCCAATGACCAAGCCAAATTTTGGGATTATTACAAAACCCTTTATCAAAACCAAACCAAATTAAGCGTAGCGGACTTGAAAAAATATGCCGTTGATTTAAAGCTGGATACGGTAAAATTTGATGCTTGTTTGGACACCAAGGCTAAAAAAAAGGTGGTCGACGAAGACATTAAAGAAGCCAAGGCAAAAAATTTAAGCGGCACGCCGACTTTCTTTTTAAACGGCCAGCAGGTAAATATGCAGTCTTATGCCGATTTAGAAACCGCCTTAAAAGCCGCTATAACCGGGGTTCAGCAAGGGCCGGTTAAATAATTTAAGTTACTTTTACCGAAAGCAGTAATAAACAAAAAACTATAACCGCCTGGACAAAAACTCCGGTAGTGAAATTTATTTTTCAATTACCCAGTAAAACCACTTATGGATGCGATTGTGGTGTTCAAAAAATTTTTTAGCTAATGATATCTTGAATGGATGTAAATCTTGACAAAGCCAATAATATGAATTATGTTTTGTCAGCACAGCGCAAAATGTGGTAGTTTGAATTATCATATCGCGGGATGGAGCCCCGCAGGCGCGGGGCGGTCGCGGGACCGGGCACATATGATCTACAATATATACGTACTAAAAAGCCTTAAAGATCTAAGATTCTATATTGGCTCAACTGGAGATATTAAATCTCGACTTAAGAGCCATAAAGAGGGTTTAGTTAGATCAACAAAGAACCGGCGACCCTTAAAGCTGGTATATACCGAAACATTCAAAACGCGTAGTGAGGCAATTAAACGGGAAAAATTTTTGAAAAGACAGAAGGGTGGTGACGTTTTTAAAAGAATTATCAATAACCATCGCGGGATGGAGCAGTAGCAGCTCGCCGGGCTCATAATCCGGAGGTCGGGGGTGCAAATCCCCCTCCCGCACCCAGCGCGGTTAATCGCTAAACGATAAAACCGCGACCAAAAGAATTAATAGAGTATTAGAAGCCGTAGAGCCAGTGCCAGCATACCAAATGTTATACTGGCTATACTGGTTCTGCGGTTTCTTCATAATCAATAAGCCTGGGTAGCTCCTGCCTTCCCCTGAGACAAGTTCAGGGTACGGCAGGCAGGCAGTTGATTTGACACGGCAGGGTAGCTCAGTTGGTTAGAGCACGGGACTCATAAGCCCGGGGTCGAGAGTTCGAATCTCTCCCCTGCTACCAAAATTTTTGGACTCACTTGTCCGCCAAAGCTTTTTTATCCACCGAAGCCTAAAGGGCGTAGGTGGAAGAGACGGCGGATAAACCCGAGGTCGTCCCGCTAAGCGGGACCCCAGGTACCAGTTATTTTTTTGGGATTAATTTTTTGGCAAGCAGGTGGCTTAACCAAATCCAAAGGCCCGAAAAAAATATACCGCCCAAGATATCCGTGAACCAATGGACGCCTAAATAAATTCGGGAGTAGGGTATTATTAAGGTCAATAAAACACATAACCCAATCAGACAGAACCGGAATGCAGATTTTTTTCTATAAAATAATAGGATTATCGCGGCAATGAACAGAATTATGCCTATAGTGTGCCCGCTGGGAAAACTATAATCTGATTCATGCAAAAAAACCTGAACTAAATCAGCAGTTGGCCGTGGTCTGGCAAAAAACATTTTTAATAAAGGCGTCAATAAATTACCAGCCGAAATCAATAAAATTTTTAGTTTAGTTTGGTGGGCATAATGATGATGGAAAAATCCAAGGTATGCCAAGATAATGATTACTAGAACGGCAGGAATAGTGGCATAAGTAAAAATTTTCAGGATAGCAGTCAGCCAGCCAGGTTGGTATGATTGAATAGCCTGAGTAATAACTAAATCAATGTTTGGAGGAATTGCGAATAGCATGTATATAATTTAACATATAAATACAATTTAGAGAGTATTTGCCGCGGTGGCCCCGCCATTCGGCGGGATAAACTCCACTGGCAACAATCAATTTTTTATGCCGGGATGGCGGAACTGGTAGACGCACAGGACTCAAAATCCTGCGATCGCAAGGTCATGAGAGTTCGATTCTCTCTCCCGGCACCAATTAATACTATTGACGGTTCGCCTGTCCGCCGAAGCTTCGCGAAGGCGGAACTCCGACCAGCGGCACCAATTAGAAAATAACTTAACGTACTAACCAAGGAGTTTTTAGGTGCGAAAAAAAGCGCGTCATTGCTGGCGCGCTTATGGCAGGATGCGATTTTTGTCTTAAATAACCCTTAACGAATTCACTTCGCCCATGGGAGCCCCGTTAAGATATATGGTCCATGTTTCGCAGAGCGAGTCATATGTCATGCCGCAAACATTTTGCGGAAACGGGTAGCCGCAGTCGAGCAAAACCACATCCTGACCGTGTTGATTATACACAGCCATGACGTTTGTTGTAATCTCGAGCGAACTTACGGAAACATAAAGCCTCATTCCCACTTTGATGTCGCTAGGCTTCAGCATTGTTGCTCCTTTGAAAAGATTGTTTTATTTAACTAAATATTATACAGAAATTAAGAAAAATGTCAAGTTGTTTGACAATAAACTCGGCAGTGCTAAGATCGTATATAACAAAAACCGTTTTTTAAAGGAGTATAATATGAAACCAACAGTGCCTGACGATAAGGTAGTCTGCCGGTGTTTTATTACGCGGATAATTTATGGAATGGAAAATGTCTGTGGCGGAGATATCATCGAACATCATCAGTTGGAATACGATCCCTGTACTGGCCCGCCTAAAACTTCAACTGGACCTGCTGACGATCAATTCGTTCTTAAAACGACTTATTATTGCAACAGATGCCGGGTGGTTTATAACGGCGTCCCTGACCATCTTAGGTTTGTTCAGTCCTAACATTCTTTAAGCCTCTTTGGAGAAAGAGGCTTTTGACTTTTTTTAGTAATTTAAGATAAGATTAAACCTTTAGTTACGGAAGGCTTATTGACAACTAAATAGGGAGACAATCAATATGGGACTTCGTGTTGTTGCCGTGTCGGCGCCTGCTTATTTTGAGGGCAGAAATGGATCTGCGCTTAACAGCAAAGATCCTGCGAGTTTGTTTAACGCCTGTCGCCGCGCCGCTTATCTGGCGAATACACAATCAGGTCCTTGGGGAAATAGCAACTGGACAGTCCCAAGAATTCGACGCAGGGAAAACCTGTTATTGATGTATTCAGCAAAAGAAGATATGCCGGAGTTTGAGAAACTTTTAGAGCGTGAAAAACCCAATCTGCTTTTAATCGGAGCAATGACCCTTTGCTTGCCTGGCGCGGTTGCTTGCGCTGAAAGAGCAAAACAGATGTTCGGCGACAATATCTGCGTGGTTTTGGGCGGTAAACACGTTAACGAAACGGTTTACCAAGATTATCGCTCCGGAAAAATATTACACCATCCCGGTTCTCCGCTTAGGCTCATGTCCGAACACCGAATTAAGCCAGTTTTTGATTTGATTGTCTCGGGCGAGGCAGAATACGTGATCGCAAAGATCGGCGAGGCAGTCGACAGTCTGGATATTCACGGCGTATCGGTTGTTAAAGCAAAAGACTATCTTTGCGATTTTTCTAGCGTGCCTGGCAGGTGGATTATCGGTTGGCTGAACGGAGATTCGGTTTCTACGATCAACAATGATATTCGGCTGGATCGTGATTTGTTGCCTATTCCATCAGAAATGTTTGGAGTAAGAACCAAATTTAGTGTTTTTCCCGGAAGACTGACTGCTCATGTTTTTAGCGATTCGGGCAGCGGTTGCATTTATGATTGTAATGTGTGCAGTGAAAGTTCCAGTGTAGCGGGTTTTCCCGTACAAACTTCCACTAGTGCGCAACGATTGTATAAGCAACTGGAATGTGCGGCTCAAATGATATCGAGCGATAGTCCGGGCCATAAAGCCAGCGCTTTTGTGGAAGATTCAATCTTGTTGGGCGGGTCTCAGGCTTCCTTGAACCGGCTTTTGGGCATGTTGCAGAATAAACCATTAGACTTGGTTTTCGGTGGTCAATTTACAATTGACCAGGCTTTAAATAAAATGCCAATTCTGCAGGAACTTTATCAAGTTTCTATGAATTACATTTTTATCGGCCTGGAGACCGAACAACCCAGTTTGATCGGCGGCATGAGCAAAGACCATACTTCTGCAACTACTGAATGGCTGGATAGAGCAGAAAAACTTCTTTATCAGCTGTCTCGGATCGGGTATTCCTGCGGCGCATCTTTGCTTTTTGGCTTAGGCGAATCAAGAGCAAGCCGCCAGAGGCTTTTCAATCGGCTTAACAAGTGGCAACAAGCCTTCGGAATGCCAAAACCGATAAGCTTAAATTGGGCAGTACAGCACCCTTTAAAAGGAAACGATAATGGCGCTAACTATTCTTATTTGGAATGGGGCACGCCTTCGGGTCCACTACTCCGGGCTTTCAAGGATTTCGGGGAAGCCTCTTTACGGTATCCGATTTTTGGCCAAAAACCCCCAACTCTTGAGGAAGTTGAAGAAGTGTTAGCGATGAACCGCGCTTTATCAGAGTAGTATACCTTGATATACTACCCTTCATGAAAATAACCAAGGAGCAGTATGATTGCGATTTCGATTGATTCCAAGCTCGCAACAAGAGTGCCCAGGTTAGTATTGGGCGCAGTTTGTTGCTCGGTTGTGGTTTCTGAAAACGACAGCGGTTTATGGAGAGAAATTAACCAGTTCACCATTGGGATGCAGAAGAGAATGAGTCTGGCAGATTTGCCGCATCAAGCGAATGTCAAAGCCTTGAGAGACGGCTATAAGTCCATTGGCAAAGATCCGACTAGGTATCGTGGTTCGGCCGAAGCTCTGGCCAGAAGGATTTTACAAGGGAAAGGTTTGTATCAAGTCAACACGATTGTTGACATCAACAACTTGATTTCCCTAAAAACCTTGCATTCTGTTGGTTCATACAACCTTGATGCTTTGCGCCCGCCTGTGCAATTTCGGATTGGTTTGCCCGGGGAAACTTACAAAGGGATCGGCAAAGAACTAATTAATATTGCCGAACTGCCGCTTTTTGCCGATACCCAAGGCCCCTTTGGCAGTCCGACCAGTGATTCCGAAAGGTCGATGATTACAAAGGAAACCAATAACCTTTTAATGGTTATCATTTCCTTTGACGGTGAAAAGCATCTTCCTGAAGATTTGGCCGAAACTTCACTTCTACTGCAACGTTATACCCGAGCAACAAACTTTGAAACTGCAATCATCAAATAATGAGGTATAACGACCATGCCTTCAATCTGGAATTTTTACGGCCAGGGCAATGGCGACCGATTGATTGATCCGACTAATTATCCTCCGGATGTCGCCAGCTTTCTTTTGGAGGAAGAAAGGCTGTTGGAAAGATTAGTCGAATCATTCTCAATCTTAGTTGAGGTTGGTTGCATGACCGGCAGGTTTTTGGACTGGGCTATAGAGCGAGATAAAAAGTATATTGGGATTGACGTGGTTGAAAGATATATTCAAGCCGGAAATGATGAAATTCTTTCAAGAAAATTATCCCAAGATTTATATCAGTTCAGGTTAGGCAGCGCTGAAGATCTTTCAAGTGTGTTGAAAGACAAGTTACAGAAAGCTGATGCTGATAAATTATTACTTTTTTTCCCATTCAATAGCATTGGAAACATGCCCGCCGTCGAGTCGGTTATCCAAAGCCTTAAGCAATGCAATTTGCGGTTTGTCATTAGTACATACCTGACTGACGAAAAATCAAACGCTTCAAGAGCTGATTATTACAACCGTTGCAAGTACTTAAACGTCCAGCTGGTACAAAACGCTCAAGGAGTCTGTTTTAAGTCAGATGACGGACTACAGTCAATTGCCTACCATCCTCTTTATTTTAGGCAATTGTGTCTTGCTAATTCTCTTGCAATTGCAAGCATATCCTTTTCAGAAATAGGCATCGCATATTTGCTGACATCTGAAAAGATTTAAGCACCTTAACCCCTCAATGTTTACAGCGTTTGAGGGGTTTTCATTTGTAAAAATTACATTTTTTTATTATAATATGGTTATCTTATTTCGTTTAACAGAATAATATAAGCTAAAGTTCTTTAGCGGTTTAAAAATATAAAAAATTCATTTACTTTCTTTTTTAATAATTTTTATGCAAAAGGAGAACAACATGTCAAGAAGAAATACCAAAGAAAAAGACTTGTCAGCTTGGTACTTAGAAGTCGTGCAAGCTGCCCAGTTAGCTGATTATGCGCCAGTAAAAGGCTGTATGGTTATTCGGCCGAATGGTTATGCGATTTGGGAAAATATTGTTCGTTTGTTTGATCTAAAAATAAAAGCCATGAACACGCGTAATGCATATTTCCCATTGTTTATTCCCATGAGTTTTTTGCATCGCGAAAAAGAACATGTGGAAGGCTTTAGCCCTGAACTTGCCGTGGTTACTATTGGGGGTGGACAAAAACTTGAAGAACCCTTGGTGGTCCGACCAACTTCAGAAACCATTATGTACTCTATGTTTTCAAAATGGGTGCATTCTTGGCGAGATTTGCCATTAAAAGTCAATCAATGGTGTAACGTGATCCGCTGGGAAAAAAGAACTTTTCCATTTTTACGCACCCTAGAGTTTTTATGGCAAGAAGGTCATACCGCTCATGCAACCCTGGAGGAGGCTGACAAGCAGACAATGGACGCGCTTAAAGCTTACACCGATTTTATCCAGAACACCTTAGCCATTCCAGTTATAACTGGTAAAAAGACTGACAGCCAAAAATTTGCCGGAGCTTTGTATACGACTTCTTGTGAAGCCATGATGCCGGATGGCAAGGCTTTGCAGGCGGCAACCTCGCACAACCTTGGGCAAAATTTTTCAAAAGCAGAAGCTTTTAATATATCTTTTCAAAACAAAGACAAGTCAATTGATTATGCATGGCAAACAAGTTGGGGTCTTTCAACCAGAATTATTGGCGCTTTGATAATGGTTCATGGAGATGAAGCTGGCTTGATTTTACCTCCAAAAATTGCTCCAATTCAAGTGGTTATTGTGCCCATTTACAAAACCAATGAAGAAAAGGAATCTGTACTAAAGGCTTGCAATAACTTATTTTTAAACTTAAAGGATCAGTTTTCAGTTACAGTCGATGATCGGGATGATGTAACGCCTGGATTCAAATTTCACGATTGGGAAATGCAAGGCATTCCGGTTCGGCTTGAGATCGGTCCGGCGGAAATACGAGATGATCAAGTTAAAATTGTACGCCGAGATAATGGCCAAAAAGAGGTAATAGCTAATAAGCAATTACCTGCCCAGCTTAGGATCTTAATGGAACAGATCCAAAAGTCTTTATTTGCCCGTGCCAGCCAATATTTGCATGACCGCACTTTTGAAGTAAAGACCTACGATGAGTTTAAAGAAGTCATTGAAGTCAAAAAAGGTTTTGCAATTGCGAGCTGGTGCGGACAGACGGCCTGTGAGGACAGTATCAAAGAAGCAACCAAGGCAACTGCAAGGGTGGTTCCTTTTAATCAACCGAAGATCCAGAAAAAATGCGTGGTTTGCGGCAAATCTGGGCAATCAACAGCCGTTTGGGCAAGGGCTTATTAATGTAATAATATTATTAAAATCAGTTGCTTTAGGATTTGGCAATGGTATTGTTTTATTTAAGTTATTAAGCCATTGGCAATTATAATTGTTCTTTGTTTTGCAAGTTTTTGTGTAACATGATAATATCCTAAATTAGGTTAATTGTGCTTGGAAATAAAAGAACTAAACGTTCTTTTCACAACTTAAAAACCCTTTTAGGAGGATGAAGTTATGTCTAGTCGGCTCGTTGCTGGGAGCAGTGAACTGCCAGAGAAAACAGAGGTTGTGGTAATAGGCGGGGGAGCTATTGGCGCGATGGTCACATTGCACCTGGCTCTTGCGGGCGTAGAAGTTATTTGTGTAGAAGCAAATAGTAAAAATTTCGGTAGTTCCAGCCGTTCGGCGGCCGCTGCACGTCAGCAATTCGGAATGGCCGAAAATATCGCCATGCAACTATACTCCATTGATTTTTTCCGTCGATACGCCGAAACCTTAGACGGCAGAACGCCGCCAATGAAACACGTTGGCTACCATTTCATGTACGACGGTTATGTTAAAGATGGGAGTGGAAGCCAAAAGTTCCTGCCGGATATGGTGATTGGAGCTATCGGTAAACGAGTCAGCTTCCAACAGGAGCGTGGCTTGCGGGACGTAGTTTTACTTTTACCGGAGGATATCCGTGCCCGTTTTCCTTATATCGATACTACTAACGTGGCGTGTTCCACTTTTTGCCCTTCGGATGGTTTCTGTTTCCCTGACGTCATTACAAATGATGGATTTGAGAAGGCAGAAAAGCATGGAGCCAGGCTGTTCCAACATACCCGCGTGACTGGTTTTAAAAGGAAAGCGAATGGCCAGATCACTCACGTGGTGACCAACAAGGGTGAAATTGAATGTCGGGAAGTGGTAAATGCTACCGGCATGTGGTCCCCGGAGATCGCCAAGCTGGTCGGTACTCAGCTACCGGTCAGCGCAGTCCGGCGTTATCTTTACTTCATGAAACCAAATCTTGGCGGGAAGAATTACAATTCTTTTGCGGAAGAAAATAATCTCCCCCTACCGATGGATGAAATGCCGTTTACCATTGTCCCCGGCGGAGCCTATGCTCGACCCGATCATGACTTATTTATGCTGGGCTGGGATGCTAAACCCAAAGAGGACGTGGTAAGCACGCTTCCCGATATCGCTAACGAAAGCGAATCGCAGCTCTTCCAGGATTTGATTGAAGAGGGCTTTGGCTTGCGTGACGACCCGACTTATGGCGATGAAATGTGCGAGAAGTTATCCAGTACCCTGCCATTTCTATTGTCTAGCTGCGGGTTTGCCAGGGCCACCACCGGCTTTTATGAGCTGACCGCTGATCATAGTCCAATCATTGACCGTGATCCGAACGCTGAAAACCTTATCCACTGTTGCGGTTTTTCCGGCCATGGCATCATGCAGTCACCTTCGGCCGGGAGAGTGGTTTCCGAAATCATAAGTAATGGCGAACCTAGACTGGTTCCGGCTAATACTTACAGTCTTCAGGGCTTGTACTTTCGTTTAAGGGGAGAAGCTGACAAAGCTCGTCCCCATGAAGTCATGGTCATTTAGAAACATTTTTGGGGGTAAAATGTTTTCAGCTATGTAGCTCCTCAAGTCAGAATATGGCTTGAGGAGTTTTTAATTGACGGATTCTCAATATTTGCTAAGGTGTGTTATTGAAAAGCGATCATTAAAAACCCATTAGCCTTTTAAGGGAGGTGATTAGAAGCATGAGAGCTTTGAAGACGTCTCGCGGCTTGGCTTTCAGCGGGAAAGAGTCGAATTCTTCGCTGGAAATTTATTTGCAAGAAATCGGTTCAACCCCATTGCTGACCCAACAGCAGGAAATTAATCTAGCCAGACGGTTTAGGAATGGCGATAAAAAAGCTTTAGACAGGCTGATTACCGCCAATTTAAAATTTGTCGTTTCGGTTGCCAGTCTTTATCAAGGCCGCGGCTTATCATTAGTGGATTTGATAAACGAAGGCAATCTTGGCTTGATTACGGCTGCTAAGCGCTTTGATCCTGAACGGGGCTTTAGGTTCATCTCTTACGCGGATTGGTGGATTAAGCAGGCAATTTTGCAGGCCGTAGCTGAATCAGGCGGGATCGTGGCTTTGCCAATGAGTAAGGTGGCTTTAATCAGCCGAATTAAGAAAACCACTAAGCAGCTTAATCAAGTTTGGGCTAGTCAGGCATCTACCGAAAGGATCGCCGAAGCGCTTGGTTTATCTTTCGATAAGGTGGAAGAGGCATTAGGCATAAAACCAGGCTATACGTCTTTGGACGAGCCATTAGAGAATGGCGAAAGCTTGATTGAAAACTTGGGAGATCAGACAGAGTCTTTGCCAGATCCTGAAACCCGCCAAGAGTTGAAAAAAGAAGACATCTGGCGAATACTGGAAATCTTATCTCCTCGGGAAGCCGAAATTTTAACCTTGTCTTTTGGTTTGAATGACGAAAAACCTTTATTCCTTGAGCAAATTGGGGAAAGGTTTAATATAACCAAAGAAAGAGTCAGACAAATCAAAAAGCAAGCTCTCTATAAGCTTCGCCAAAAACTGACTAAAGACCTGGAAATTGTTGGGTCGGTAGAAAAGCTGAAGCTAAAGAATCCGGGTAAATCTGTTAAGAAATCGACGAACATCCGGCAAGACCAAATACTCATGCCCAGGAATAAAAAGTTTGATCCAGTGCTAGCAGAGCTATCCCAGCGCTCAGTAAAAACTCCGGCTAAAGCTTTTTCGAAACTGGATCAAGAGCAGATGGCTTTCTGGATGAGCGGCTTGCGTCAGGCCATTCTGGCCTTGGAAACCTCACAGCAAGAAAATCTCTGCCGCTATTACGGTTTGTTCGATGTAAGTCCTTATAACCCGAACCTAGAAACCCAAAACCGGCCAGGCATTTTTGCGGGCAAGGAATATGCGCTCTGCGCATTAGTTAAAATAACTGGGATTGCCTATTGCAAATTAAGAAGGCTGATGGAAAGGAATCGAGAGATTCGCAATGCACATTCATAAGGGCGTTTTAAACCAGGCTTGGTTTGGCGCCCTTTTTTCGTATTGTCTGGGCTTTTTTGGTATGATGAAGACACAAATATGTCACACGTTATTGCTGTTGTTAACCAAAAAGGCGGGGTAGGCAAAACCACCACGGCCGTAAATCTGGCTGCTGAACTGGCGGCTTTGGGCAAGTTTGTTTTACTGATTGACGTGGATCCGCAGGGCAATGCTTCTTCCGGCATTGGTTTGGACCACCAAAATTTACCTCATGGGGTTTATCATGCCTTAGTGGGAGTAAAGACGTTTCGGGAAATTATTCATCCCAGTACAGTTGATGGCTTGCGCGTAGCGCCGGCAACCTTGGATTTGGCCGGGGCCAATGTGGAACTAGTGCCATTGGAGCGGCGCGAACACCGCTTGCGCGAAAGTATGTCAGAAATAAGGAATGAATATGATTACATCATCATTGATTGTCCGCCTTCTTTGGGTTTGTTAACCATTAACGGTTTAGTGGCAGCGGAAGAAATTCTAATTCCCGTCCAGACCGAGTATTACGCCTTGGAAGGCTTGGGCCAATTAGTGCAGACTATTAATTTGGTCAGGGAAAATTTGCAACCTGGCTTGAACATCTTGGGCGTGGTCATGACCATGTTTGATGACCGGAATAAATTGTCCCAGGCGGTTTTCCAGGAGATTTACCAGTATTTTCCCGACAAGATTTTTCGGACCGTAATCCCGAGGAATGTCCGCTTGGCCGAGGCGCCAAGTTACGGCAAACCCATTAGGCATTTTGACCCTAAGTCCAAAGGCGCCAAAGCCTATGAAAAATTAGCCCGGGAAATTTTGGATACCCATAATAACTAAAAAATTATGCAAAAAACTACTTTAGGCCGCGGCCTTTCTTCATTGATCCCGCCGGCCAGCGGAAAAAATTATTGGAGCGCGGAATCAACAAACGCCAAAAAAGGCGAGCCCGTGGAAAAAATTCCAGTTACCAAGATCGTAGTTAATCCGCACCAACCCCGCGAAAGGTTTGAACGCCAAGGCATGGAAGACTTAGTAGCGTCCATTAAAGTCCACGGAATTCTCCAGCCATTGATAGTCAGTGAAACTCCCAGGGGCTATGAGTTGATTGCCGGGGAAAGGCGTTTGCGCGCGGCCAAATTGGCCAACTTGGCTGATGTGCCAGCGATTGTTCGCAGTGTTACCAACCAAGAGAAATTGGAATTGGCTTTAGTGGAAAACCTGCAAAGACAAAATTTAAATGCCTTGGAGCGGGCTAAGGCCTATCAACGCTTGGTGGATGAATTTTCCTTGACCCAAGACGAAGTAGCCAAGAAAGTCGGGCAAAGCCGGCCGGCCGTGGCTAATACTTTACGCTTGTTAAGTTTGCCTTCGGATATTCAGGCGGCATTAAGGGAGGAAAAAATATCCGAAGGCCACGCTAAAGTGCTGTTAGGTATTACGGATCAAAAAGCCAGGCAGCAATTATTCAAAAAGATTTTAGAAGAAGGCTTGAGCGTGAAATCTTCGGATACCCAAAGGCAAATTACCGTCAAAAAATACACCCGGACTTTCCGTGAAGACGTGGAAATCAAAGCCAAGGAAGCCAGGTTAAGGTCAGTCTTGGATACAAAAGTAAAAATCAATTCCCGCGGTAAAGGCGGTAGTATCAGCATTGATTATTCAGATGCCGAAGAACTAGAGGGTCTTGTCAGGAAACTGGAAGGACGATAAGAATCCGTTAAACATTACTTATTAGAAGTTATAAGGATTAGAATGCTTAACATTAAATCGCAACGGGAAATATTAAAAGTCACATCCTCTAGGGGCTTTATAAAGCGACCTCTTTATGAGAGTTACTGTTTTTCCAATATTTGTGGGACTATTGAAAATATTTTTTTAGAGAGGGATCAAAGACCGGCCTTACCAATTGATGTTTTGGGCAAATGCCGAAAAAGTTATAAAAATGTTGTTATTTTTTTAATGGACGGTTTCGGTTGGTCACTTTTTAAAAAAATGAGCAAAAATGACGACTTTCTAAAAAAAATTTCTAAAATTAGCGTTGTTTCTCAATTAACCTCCCAATTTCCCTCGACAACTGCAGCAGAAATGTCTTCTCTGCACACCGACTTATCAGTCGGCGAAAGCGGGGTCTGTGAATGGTTCTATTATGAGAAGCACCTGGATGCAATTATTAACCCGTTGCGTTTTTCTTTCGTTGGGGACAAAGAGCGAAATACGCTACAAAGCACAGGGGTGGACGCTAAAAAAATTTTTCCAAATAAGACATTTTACGACCAATTGAAAAAAAACAAGATACAGTCTTCTGTTTTTTTTCCACAAAATTATTTTCCATCCCCATATATTGCCCATTTTACGAAAGGTTCTAAAATAGTAAGCTATAAGGAATTAATAGAAGGCCTATCTGATCTTAAAAATAAGTTAGATAGGAAAGGAAGAGTATATAATCTGTTTTATTTCGATAAGATTGATTCAGTGTCACATCACAACGGTCCTTATTCCAAAAACACAATTGCCGAAGTCAAGATCTTTTTTAAGGCCTTAAAAAAGATTTTTTTTAAAAACTCAAATTTAAAAATCAATGATACGTTGTTTATTATAACTGCCGATCATGGACAAATTGGGGTTGATCCCAAAAAGACTATTTATCTAAATAAACTAATTCCGGATCTTGAAGAAAAATTTAAAAAATCTAAATCCGGAAAGTCCTTGGTTCCAGCGGGGAGTTGTCGTGATATGTTTTTATACATTAAAGATGAGAAGCTGGGGCAGGTTTATAAGTTGCTCAATAAACGATTGGAAGGAAAAGCGAGCGTGCATAAAACGATCAATTTAATTAAGCTAGGTTTTTTTGGCAGCAATGTCCGTCAAAAACTTTTGTTGGAGAGAGTTGGAAATTTGGTTATTCTGCCAAATAACAGGAATTTGGTTTGGTGGAACAAAGATAAAAAATTTACCATCAAGCACCTGGCGCATCATGGTGGGATCTCTTTGGAAGAGATGATCGTGCCATTTATTTGTTTTGAGTCTCGCTTCTAAATAATACTGTACAAAAATGTCAGAAGAGTCATCCAAAGAAAAAATTTTTGAGCATAAAGAAGTAAATGAGGAAAAGGTGGAAAAGTATTTTATCTTTAAAAAGTTATTATTTAATGCGGAAGACAATGAAACAATACTTAAACGTTGCGAAAGTGCGGATATTGATGCTACAGACGAAAGAGATTCGTTAAATACTGAGGGCTTTAAAAAAGACTTACTTCATAGGTTTTGGTCATTAAATTTTCCAGAATCATTCTTACCAGAAGAGCAAAGAGAAAAGCAAGATGCAAATATCCAAAAGCTAGTTGAATATTTGCGCCAACAAAAAGCTCAATCAACATTATGGGTAGGCGGTTCATATGCGACTGGCAAGGCGCGTATTGAAAGCGATTTAGATCTTTACTTCGCAGTCCCCAAATTTTCAGGTGAGGAGCAAACAGAGTCTGAGTCTAACATATTCAAAAAATTGGATTCTATAGGTTTTGTAATAAGCGAGAAAATTGCGCCATTCGCCGACTCGAAACCAGTTATGCAGAGCGGAAAAGGACTCTTTCGGCTTTCGGGGGTTACTAAAGACGGTGTGGGACTTGATATCCATGGTTTGGGTATTGAAGATTTACGTCATATGAATAAGATCTCTTCTGGATTTATTAAAAGGGTAAGACAAGTTGAGCCCTATAAGAATTACAGAGTTTCTTTTGGAGGAAACAAAAAAATTATTTTCAACCCTGGGGATAAGATTTTTAATTATTTAAGAACCGATGACGAGGTTTTTAAAGGCATCTATCTGGATAATTTTTCTGCTTTGGGACAATTAGTTTATGACCCAATGGGTGAGGGTGAACAAATTCAAGATGATACATGGCTTGCTATTGTGAAAGGTTTCTTATTTCATAGCGGCGCCTATCAAAAAAATGAAAATGGTAAAACAGAAACCATTGATCAAAGTAAGGCTTCATTTGGTAATTTCCTTAAAACACTTCACTATCAGTCACCCGAAGATTATAGCACTGATAGATTAGAAACTATTGAAGATAGATATCAGTCTACTCTAAATAAAATAGCAGAAAGCTATAATTTATTTTTTTCTTAAACCCATACCGTTTGTGGTAGACATTTTTTCATCGGCTCGAACAACACCCATTTTAGCGACGCGGAAGAACTGGAAGGGCTTGTCAGGAAACTGGAAGGGCGATAAAAAAACCCGGCCTGCAAGAGACCGGGTCAAGGAAATGTCGGGTTATTCATGTACCGATTTGAGATTGGGGATGTTTCTTTGGGTACCGCGCGAAGTAAACGCAGCAACAGCGACACTCCTGCCATCACCTCCGATTAGCAAGGTTTTGTAAGTATCCAAGCCGCGCCGGGTTTGATAAGTCAATCTGCCATCAGAAGAATCCTTTCGGCACTTAGTACAGAATCTCTGATGGTATGGATAAACTTCGCCACAAACGCAGGCACGGACTTGCGATGCTTCAGCTGCTCTTGCTTGCGTCCAAAGCTCATCCCAGGTAATTAGATTGCCTTTAAGCTGACTACCAAAATATTGTTCAATTTCAGCGTATAGGTTAGCCTCTTCCCAGTGCTCGATAAGCTGGAGCAGTTCCTTTACGGTACATTCCCACATAACGCCCGTAGCGCTTCCCCAGCGGAACCAGTTTAAAAGTTCAGCGAGAACCGTGCCTGTAAGCGCCGAGACTGGCATGGCCATGACACGATCTTGGCGTGCTCGCAGGTCAAGTCTTTGGGTCACTTCGTCTTGGAATTTTAGGTTTCCGCGTTCGTCAACTTGAGTCCCTGGAAGTATTGTCAGGGATGGGTAATTACAGTCCATTATTTTCTCCTTTAAAAGAGCGTGCGTTTTGCCTTCTTCTTAACAAATGAAAGCTAAAGCGTCAAGCACCTAAAGTACAATGTGATAGTCGTTAATATTAAGAGGGGCTTGTCAGAAAATTTGAAGGGCGATAAGCTGTTAGCGAAATAAACCAAACTTCAAACAAAAGGTTCTTTTATGCATGGAATGCTGCTCTGGTTTGTTCTCAAGCTGTTTTGCGCGCCAAACCAAGATATCAACCCGGCCGACCTGATTAACGCGGTCATACCGGAAAAAGGACCGGTAATAACGCAACACCAATGCGGTGAGAGTTTGGCCAAAGTGGATTCCACCTTCCAGGTTATGTTAGTTATCTTGCGCCACGTCAAAGCCCATGGTTTGCAAGATTCGTTTTCAGTCAGTTCAGTCGGGCAGATTCTTGACCAGCCCTTGGCAGAGATCTTTTCGACTGACGCACAATTGATCATTCACGCCAAAGAACCTGGGCTGTTCGTGGTCTATCCGAAAAGACAAGGCCACCTGCTAAATATCAGCGCGGTTCTGGATGAAAAAAAGGAAGTAGTGAAACTGGAATTTATCACTACTAAAGGCAAGACCGTGGCTTACGCCTTGCTCTAAAAACTAAAAACCGTAGTCCAGCCCTGGATTGCGGTTTTTTATAAATCATTGACAAAAACTTAAATCAATGATATTCTACCTGGTTATTTTCTGCACCTTAATAATCCAAGGGAAATTCCACATTATTTGAGAACAGCCTCCTGAATAGATCTGCCAATGCAGACCGCTAGAGGGCTGTTCTCAAACCTGACAGATTGTTGACGCACCACAACGGCTGCCCATCAATTCTGTCGTAACAAATAAGGAGGATGACGCCATGGATACCATGTCCCCATCCAACAAAACAATTACTCTCGGTCAAAGAGCGAAGATTCAGGAACTAATTGACGCTGTGCTACGAAAATCAGGACTGCCCAGTAAGTTCGTACAACAGGTGATAATGTTTCATGGGGCTGATATTGCAAAGGAATTCGTTGAATTACTTCGCGAACGTGTTGAGTTATTCAGTAACATGATCATCCGTCGGGCGGTCGTGGATCGCAGTCGTTCGCCCTGGCAAGTGCTTGATGCTACTGGTCGGGAGCAAAACACCGAACATACAGTGGTTATCGACATGCCGAAAGGTAAAGGTGAAAAAGTCGTTGTTTATTTCTTTAAAGTTGGTCGTCAGTTGAGCAATGAAGCTCTTGCGGAGGAATACGCTCGCCGTGATTTGGTGCCTGCGGATGTGTATTCGCTGGCGCAGGTCAATATTGATGATCCGGACTTTGCCGCTAAGTATCCGAACGGCGTTCAATGGAATGACAAGGATGGCAAGTGGTGTTGGATCAGGTTTGCTTTGTGGCCTTCCGGGCGCCACGTGAGTGTCAGTCGTCTCAGTACATCCTGGAATAGCGACGAGTGGTTCGCTGGCGTTCCGGCACCAAAAGCCTGATCGCTTGACGCTTGATTATTTCCCTTGAATTACTTTCCCCCGTGTCGACATCTGAGTTGACGCGGGGGATTTTATTTTACTTAGTTTTTCTTTTGCGTCTAGGCTTTTTGGGCGACTTAGCTCGTTCAGCTAAAAGTTCCATGGCTTGGCTTAAGGCTACGGTTTCCACAGCCGTACCTTTGGGCAGGGAAGCGTTAGTCTCGCCGTCAGTGATGTACATGCCATAGCGGCCTTCCATGATTTTAATGTCCTTGCCAGAGCTGGGGTCCTTGCCTAGTTCAAACAGAGTTTTTTTGGAATTCCGGGCGGCAAAAGATTTGGGTTGAGCCAGAAGCTCTTTGGCCTCGGCTAAAGTTATGGTTAAAGGCGACTTATCAGCCGGAATACTCCGAGTTTCTTTACCAGCCTTGATGTAGGGGCCAAAACGGCCATTAGCCGAGATAATGTCCTCGCCAGCGTCAGTTTGACCAAGCAGTTTTGGCAAGGTTAATAATTCCAAAGCCTGTTCAAAAGTTAAAGTCTCCGCGCTCATGCCGGATAATAAAGAAGCGGAACGCAAAGTTTTGCCTTTGGTTTTTTCACCGAGTTGGATGTAAGCGCCAAAGCGGCCGGTCTTTAGATAAATCGGTTCGCCGGTTTCCGGGTGGTTACCTAAGATTTTGGCTTCAGGCAGTGGAGCGTGGTTGCCGTTGGCATCCAGGTTAATGGTGTTTTTGCAGTCCGGATAGCCAGTGCAAGCCAGGAACTTGCCAAAGCGGCCGAATTTTTCCACCATGGGTTTTCCGCATTTCTCGCAAATTTGGTCAGTGGCTTTTTCGGTAATTTCTTTTTTGGAAATCTCCGCGTCTTTTTGGATCAAGTGTTTTTTAAAAGGTTCGTAGAAATCTTTGATCACGGGTTGCCATTCAGTCTTGCCTTCGGCAATATCGTCAAATTTTTGCTCCATGTTGGCCGTGAATTGGTAATCCACAATTTCGGGGAAGTGCTTGACCAAAAGGTCAATAACCAAATAAGCCACTTCAGTCGGCCGTAAGCGTCGTTCTTCGCGGATGACATAACCGCGGTCGATAACCGTCATAATAGTTGGCGCATAAGTGGAAGGCCGGCCAATGCCATATTCTTCCAAGGTTTTGACTAAACTGGCATCCGAATACCGCGCTGGGGGTTCGGTAAAATGCTGCAGGCCTTCAATTTTTTCTGCCGTAGTTAAGTCGCCGGTTTTCAAAACTGGCAACAAAGTTTCTTTAGCGCCATCCGGGTAAACTTTTAAGAAACCAGGAAAACGGATGGTTGCGCCGTTGGTGCGGAAAATTGCACCCAGCTTGTTGGCGTCCACATCTACGCTGGTTTGGTCAATCAGGGCTTCGGGCATTTGCGAAGCCACGGCTCTTTTCCAAATCAAATCATAAAGCTTGAACTGGTCAGGATCTAAGTGCGCTTCGATTTTTTCCGGTGATAAATTCACGTCCGTTGGCCGGATGGCTTCATGGGCTTCTTGTGCGCCTTTAGAATTGGTTTTAAATCTACGACCGCCGATAGCGTATTCTTTGCCAAAAGTCTTTTCTAAATAAGTATTGGCTTCAGTAATGAATTTGTCTGCCAAGTTCAAAGAATCAGTACGCATGTATGTAATCAAACCGGTCTGGCCAGTTTCGCCTAATTTGACGCCTTCGTACAATTGCTGGGCCAAACGCATGGTGCGGCTGGCCGAAAATCCCAACCTTCGGTTGGCATCCTGCTGCAAAGTCGAAGTGGTAAATGGCGGGTTAGGGGAGCGCTTGGCGGTCTTGTTTTGGATTTCCCCAATTTTATATTCGGCAGTCTTCAAATCCTCAACAATTTTTTCAGCTTGCTCCTTATTATTAATGGCAAACTTATCCAGGCTTTTACCATCAAGTTTTAATAATTTGGCCGGGAAAGAATCTTTCTCGTGTTTAAATAATCCTTCAACGGTCCAGTATTCTTCAGGTTTGAAAGCTTGGATTTCCCTTTCCCTTTCCACAATCAGCCTGACGGCCACGGATTGCACCCGGCCAGCGGAAAGCCCGCGGGTGACTTTGCGCCATAAGAACGGAGAAAGTTCATAGCCCACTAATCTATCTAAAATCCGTCGGGCTTGCTGGGCATCCACCCGTTTCATGTCCAAGGCGCGGGGGTTTTCCAAGGCTTTTAAAATGGCCTCCTTAGTGATTTCATGGAAAACAATGCGTTGAACGGAAGAATTAGGAATTTTCAAGAGTTCAGCCAAGTGCCAAGAAATGGCTTCGCCTTCGCGGTCTTCGTCAGTGGCGAAGTAGACGTGGCCATAAGTCTTGGCCAGTTTTTTCAAATTTGCCACCCGGTCTTTGTCTTCTTTTTTCACCACGTAAGTTGGCTGGTAATTATTTTCAATATCCACGCCCATTTCGCTTTTTGGCAAATCGCGGATATGGCCAAAAGAAGGCTCGACAACATAATCCTTGCTTAAGAATCGAGTGATGGTCTTGGCTTTAGTAGGGGATTCGACAATAACGAGAGCTTTAGACATAAAAAGTTTTAACTAATTTCATAATTCAAGCTGCCGATATGGCGCACGCGGCCTTTTAATTCCAACATAGTTAAAGTTGCGTTGACTATACTTGGGTCAAGATCGCATAAACTGGAAAGTTCGTCAACATGCTTGGTACCAGCAGATAGATTTTTTAAAATTATTTCTTCCTCTTTATTATCCGCTTTAGGCGGGGTTTTTGGCGTGGTATTATCCAGGATTTTCAGTTCAAAAGCGTTTAAAATATCCTCTGCTTTGGTCACGGGTGTCGCACCCATTTTAATTAATTGGTTTGGGCCTAAGGCAGTGGGCCGAGTAAAGTCACCGGGTACGGCAAAAACCTCCCGGTTTTCATCTAAAGCATTACGGGCGGTAAGCAGCGCGCCAGATTTTTCACCGGCCTCGATTATCAGTGTGCCTTTGCATAACCCGGCAATAATCCGGTTTCTTAAAGGAAAGTGGTGGGGTAAAGCTGGGATGCCAAGAGGGAATTCACTGATTATGCCGCCCTCTTTATTAATAATCTCTTCAGCCAGTTGCTTGTGCTGGGGCGGGTAAGTTTGGTCCAAACCCGAGCCTACTACGGCAAAAGTTTTACCCCCGGCATTTAAAGCGGCTTTATGGGCTTCGCCGTCAATGCCTAAAGCCAAGCCTGAAACTATGTTTAAGCCAGCTTTGGCTAATGGTTCAACCAGAATTTCCGTGGCAGTTTTGCCAAAATTAGTCGGGGTCCGGGTACCAACCACGGCCAAACTAATTTGGTTTGGATTTGGCAACTGGCCTTTATAAAAAAGCACGGGCGGGGCCGAATGGGTTTGTTTTAAAAGCGGGGGGTAGTTTTCATCCATTAAAGTCACCACTTGGGCATTATTATCTTTGATTTCCTGCCAAATTTGTTCGGGACTAATTCTATGTTTTTCCTTTAGGATTTCATCAAGATTTTTTGTCCTATCACCTGCCAAAGCCTTTTGGATTTCCGCGTCATCAGCCTGCCAAGCGGTTTCCAGATTGTTAAAATAATCCTTCAATAACCCAAATCTTTTGGGACCAATGGCGTAGATGTTTTTCCAGGCGCACCAATAAATTTTTTCTGTTTGGTTTAACATAAATAGTATTAACCTTTGTTGCCTGCGTCGCTCGCAATTAAAATTCGCTTTGCGGTTTTAATGCTCGCTATCCTCGGCAATAAACTTTTATGCTATCGAGGCTAGCATGAGATCGTTGGGGTTGGCAAGTTTGGAGTGGGGATAGGTTTGGTTTTTATTGTCCCCGTTAGAAACTTTTAGATAAATATTTAGGCAAAGTTTCAATATAACTAATACAAAGGGCGTAAATACAAGTTTCTAACGGGGTGTCGATGGCAGTATCGGTTTGGGTGTAGGTTTTGGTTTAATTTTGACATTTAATTTGTTTTGTAATAGTCTAGGAAATCCTTGAGCAAAAACAAAAATTGAAATAGAAAAACGAAAGGAGACAGTAATGAATGAGGGCTTATCTATTCCCATTCAAGCTGGCACGAAGTTGATTTTCGATTCGGATACTGACGAGCTGACCATGGAGCTTAATGGGGCAGCTCGTAAGTTTCCAAATGGTGCAGATAAAACCAGCTTCAACCAAGGCAACTTTCCAGAATTTTGCGCCCAACTGGCGCAAAAGCACGGCCTGGTTATGGAGCCCCAGACCGAAGGCTGTGAAATAAAGATATTCACTTGTACTTTCCGGAGTAAGCCATAGCAATCTTAATCCCTTGCCTTGTCTGGGCAGGGGATTGTTTTTTATAGGGATGGGATTGACAAGCTCGAACTTTTAAATTAGGTTTATTTATCAAATAAAAAGACCAATATAAAAAAGGAAAGGATTGAAAAATGGCAATACCTGATTATGCGCTATTAACGCCAATCCAGCCTGGTTCGACCTTGATTCTTGATACCAGGCTTGGTTTGCTAAAATTGCACCTAAAAGGCCAACAACAGTATTGGCAGACTCCTGCTGGCCAGGATAACAAATTGCCTCTCCCGCCTAATTTCCAGCATCCCGAGGCTTTTTCTGCCTTTTGCTATGTTCTAGCCCGCATGCACGGCCTAATTTGCAAAAAGAGCGAACATTGCCCGGTCGGTTCCTTGTCATATGATTTCTATCGCTGAACTTTAAGCCCTTATACCCTGATTGGTATCAAGGGCTTTCAATATTGAACAAATTGACGAGTTATGGCAATCAGAGTAGGTTTGAAGTGAAAAACAAAAGCATAAAACCGCCCTAAAAAAGCCCGATTTTTTGGTCTATTAATTCAAAAAGTCCGGTTTTGTTTAGGCAATAAAGTTTATTGAAAACTGAATAGTGTTTTCACAGTAGAAAGGAGGCAAGAAAATGCCTTTCGTCAGTAACTCGAAGATGGTTTGTCTGTGGCTCGTCGTCACGGCGCTGATCGTCTTCATGAGTCCTGTGGGCGTGTCGGCAAAACAGCCGGTACCTCATAGTTGGCGGGACCTGTACGGTCTGCCGCCGATTCCTGCCGACAACTTTGTGCGGCAGGATGCGCGGGCTTCTCCAGCTACTGTATTTGGCGAAGTCAATTTCAGCTTCACTTCGTATGCACTGCCAAGCGGGCAGATCGATGTGGCGCTAAAGGACACTCTAGCTTTCTGTACGATGTTTGACGGAGTGCAGATTGTCAGGGTTAGCGATTCGTCAGCGCCGGATTCGATAGGTGGCATCTATCTCCAAGAGGGATGGGTGACCGACATCGTTGTGCAGGGAAATTACTTGTACGTAACAATGTGGGGCGGCGCGTTCTACATTATTGATGTAACTGACCCGGCTCATCCAACGATTGCCGGACGCTACGAAACCTCAGCTTCGGCTTACGGGGTTGATGTAGCTGGTGGTCGTGCTTACGTGGCATTCGGCTTGTATAGCGGCGCCAGAGGATTGCTGGTGCTCGACATCAGCGATCTGGCCGATATCAAGCTCATCTCACTAGTGCCTCCGCCGAACGACTACCTCGTGCCGTTGAAAGTAAAAGTCAGCGGCAATTACGTGTTCGTAGTCGGGGGCGGATTCGTCTGGGTCGTCGACGCCCTCAAGGACAGCACTCTTACTCTGGTGCCAACCGGGTATTTCCCAGTGGATCTTGATATAAGTGGATCTACACTGGTCCTGGCTGACATTGATCCAGTAGGTGATCCGCCAAGTAGTTCCGCATTAACGGTAGTCGACATTACCGCTGACCCATTACAGCTAGTCATCAGAAGCCAGCGTCAGTTACCCGGTACTGTCGGCGGCGTTGCCCTGTCCGGTGACACTGCTTTTGTCGCGAATGGAAGAGGCGGCATGATAATTTTCAGCATCGCCGACCATTCACATCCTGACAGTTTGGGTACGTATCGGACTGGCGGGTTTGTCGGCAAGGTGGCGATATCGGGCACTACGGCCTTTGTCGTGGATTACGGCCCGCAGCTAGCCAACGACGGGGTTGACTTGAAGCTAACCGTTCCCAGACCCGGCGATTTCCAGGTCGTGGCCGTCAGTAATGCAGGCGCGCCTGTATTGACTGGGGTATACCAATTTCCAGGGATGGTCACCGGAGTAGTGACTGCTGACAGCACCGCGTACGCGCTTAATAACAGCGGCATTGGCGCGAGTGTTACCGCATTGAAAATTCCGGATATGATCGTAGTCGGAGAGTATACGGCGGGGAGCAGAGTGCAGAACGCCTTCGCTGTCGATTCGTTGCTGTGTCTGGCAACGGATGCCGGCTTGGAGATCGTTGATTTTTCCGATCAGGATGCTCCACGGCTGGTCGCTACTGATTCGGCGGCACTCGGTGCGGCTGATGTGGTAGTGCGCGACGGGTGTGTGTTCATCGCGACGGCCAATGGTTTGCGTATCGACAGAATAGGAGATCAGTTTGCCCTGCAGAACGTTACTACCGTGGCCACGCCGCGAGCGGCAGTCTCGGTGGTCCTGTTCGGCAAATATGCTTATGTCGCATTGCTCGATGTCATTGTGAGCATTGATATTGCCGATCTCGAACATCCGTTCATCGCGAACCAGTTCGGACAAGACAGGTCGCTGTATAACGGACTGGCTGTCGGTACTGCTCGCTTGTACGCCAAGACCACTTTCGGTTTTGACGTGTTCGATGCGAGCGCATTGCCCGAAAATCCGCCGTACCTCGGTGGTTACAACGGCGCAATGTGGTGCTATGACATCAAAGTGGCCGAGCCGTACGTCATCATGGCCGACGGTTGGAATGGTCTGCGGACTTTCAAAACGTCCGATTCCGTCTTGATCCAAGAAGTCGGCGGCTACAATACTCCCGGCTTCTGCGGAGCTATAGCGCTTAATGGGCACGACGCTCTGGTCGCGGATTATTTCAGCCTGATCGCGTTACAACATGATCTGCCGACTGACGCTGATCCGGACGGTAATCCATTGCCGAAGTGGTTTGCTCTGCGGCAGAACTATCCGAACCCGTTCAATCCCATCACAACGATCGAGTATAATATCCCGCGCGGTCAACATGTAAGACTGGCGGTTTATAACATTCTCGGTCAAGAAGTGGTAAGGCTGGTCGACGGATACGAACCCGCCGGCAGTCATTCTGTCCAATGGAATGGGCAGGATGCGCATGATCAAACGATGGCCAGCGGTATCTACTTTTACCGGTTGGCCACGCCTAACCTCACTGAAACCAAGAAGATGGTGCTCCTGAAATAGTACAATTTTCAGGAGCACCTTGCCTTTATCGCCGAAAACAAGGAGTGAAATGTGAGTAACTTAAAGATAACCGTTGGCCTGGTAGCGCTGCTGATCCTGGTATCGGGCAGCGTCTGGGCTAATGACCAGTCGTACGAACCCGCGAATTGGTCGGAGCTCAATAACGAGTGGATGATTCAGAACTACCCCGACTCGTTCATCGTGCCCCATCAGTTGGGATTCGTGGATGATTATGCGGCGTTGAATATACCGGCCGGCGTCAGCGTGCTGTACATCGCCCAGGTCAGCCCTGATAAACTGGGTAACGCAGTCAAACTGGACAGCGCTATGGTCAATGGCCAGACGGTGCCAGCGACAGAGCCGATTCTGCAGTCAGTTACTATGGCCCAGCAACTGGTGAATTTCTTCAGCGCGACCGGCGCCACTGTCATTCGCCGCGTCGCTGATGCTATACCTGGTGCCACAGTGGAATACGACGGAGGGCCTCACGACTTTTCGACATTTTATCGGGTCGTGTTGCCTGATAGCGTAGATATCTTCCAGGCGAAGGTAACTCTGCAAGGGATCATCACCACTCCCGGGCACGTGCATTTCATGCCGATTGCCCGCGATGTGGGAGTGAATCCTCCTCCGCCTCCTCCGCCTCCGCAAGTCTGTAGCTACAGGGACTCGTTAGTCGACAGCCTGTGGCATTTTGAAAGCCCGACCTCACAATGGCCGGGCCTGCTGGGGCTGAAGGACGTTCTACAGAACGTCGTGTGCGGGAAGATACGGGAGCGGGTCCGTGTCGGGGTCCTGGATCATGGATTTGCGTTCGGGAATTTACACCCCGACATAAGGGCAAACACCGACATGGAAAAGTCGAGAATCTCCTATCTTGATTCTTTGGACTTTCACGGCGCGAACGTTGCTGGTGCTATCGGTGCCGCTGTCGGTAATGGGCCGATATATCAGGGGTACGCTAAAACAACGGATCAAACCTGCGGCATAGGGATCGTCGGAGCAAATCCAGATATCACCATGGTTCTCGTGGACCGCGTGGTAATGGGGTATTGTGAGGGGATCTTCTACCTCGTGGATAGTTGCAATGTCAGAGTAATCAATTGCAGCTTTGTTGTGTACTACTATGACCCCCTCTTCATCGAGTATATCCACTACGCGCACTCAATAGGGATCAAGACTGTAGGCGGCTCGGGGAATTGTTCGATTATTTTCTCGCCGTGTCCCTTTGCTGCCTGGCCGGCTTTCGATCTGTTGGCTCTATCAATGGGGTCGTGCAACGACACCGGGGAAAGATCGCTTTTCTCCAACTGGGCAAAGGTGGACGCATTAGCCCTTGGTGAAGGCATCTTTACTACCGGACCAATTGGCTTTAAGTTCCCGGACGATGCCGACCCTGATTCGGTGTATTATTCCGGCGGCCATGAAGGCACCAGCTTCTCGTGCGCATGGGGCACTGGGCTAGTGAGCTTAATCATGGCAGTCAGGCCGGACCTGCCTCCGGAAACGATCGATACGCTCATAATGTTGAGCGCTTCCGGGCCGGATAATATGTACACCGGTAATGGAGTCATTAGAATAAAGGAGACCATCGTCGCGGCGATGAATCTGTACTGCGACAATGTTCCCGGTGACGCCAACGCCGATTGCTACATCAACCTAGGGGACGTATGGCTCATCATCAATTTTCACATGTACGGCAAACCTCAACCGCCGATCATGAGCCTGGCTGACGCGAACTGCGACGGCGCGGTCAATTTCGGTGATGCCATATACCTTTTGAGCTACCTGTATCGCGGAGGACCTGCTCCCGTTGCCTGCGATCAGGAGCCATTGCCGGTAATGAATAGTGGGGATTCGGTGATAACCATTACTAACTACCCGAATCCGTTCAACCCCACAACCACAATCAAGTTTACCCTGCCCCAACCCGGCGAGGTCAAACTGTCCGTCTACAATATCCTTGGCCAGCAGGTGAAGCTGCTGACCAGCGGGCAATTGCCGGCCGGTACCCATAAAGTGAACTGGGACAGCCGGAACAAAGACGGCCAATCAGTTGCCAGCGGTATCTACTTCTACCGGTTGCAGACGCAGGACGGCGTCGTAGCCAAGAAGATGGTACTGCTGAAGTAAAATCGTACAATTACTAAATTCCGGCTGTTTGCTTTAAGCAAGCGGCCGGTTTTATTTAACATTTTTACTTTTAAGCTCTATACTCAAAAACGTTCAAGTCAGCACCTTGTAATCCCCACCGTGGATTGGTAATCGGGAAATCCGATAGCCTTCCACCTAACCTTAACCGCTGTATGGAGGATTTATCATGTTCACTCTCGGTGCGGTAATCGCGTTCATCTTGTTGATGCGCGAGCACCCGTTTGGCGGAGACCAGTAGGGTTTCCATGCGATTCGTTTTCCCCGGTCCTGTTTTTTCAGCAGGACCGGATTTTTTTAAAATTGGTGAAGCTGTATTTTGGGAGCTTGACCCCGCACCACTTTCCAATAAATCATAAATTTAATTGAAAGATGTTTTTCGTGATAAGTATCTATATTTTTAAGTAATATTTTAATGGAAAGTGGTGCGGGGTTGACAAAACTTAATTTTTGTAATACCATATTATATTAAATCAAAACAATCAAATGCGGGGTTGACGATTGGCACTTAAAAACTTCGATGTGGTTTCGTTGGCAGATAGGAGCGTAATCCGGTCTGTCAGCGCAAGATCTTTTGGGAAAGCCTTGATCCAGTTGGAGAATGAAGGCTTTGCCTTTAATCCCAATACCATGAGATTGAAAGTGCAAAATTCCCAAAGATATCCTCGACAACTTAGTGAGGAGGTATTACAAAGGATGAGACGCGTCCAAGACGCATCTGGTGGCAGATAGTAAAATCGAAAATTTTGACAGACGCTTCAAGCCGGAGCGTCTGTTTTATGTTTTTTTTTCTTGACCTCAGTTCCCCCAATCCCTGAAGGGTTCTCGAGTTTTTCGAAAACCGTAATGACTTTTTTCAGGATAGTCAGCCAGTCTTTACCCAACCTAGGCTTGTCAATTTTTAACTGATCCGACGCCAACTGCCAACCCTCGGCAATTTCAAACAGGGGTTTTAAATTCTTGACTTCAATGGGCCGCAGGAAGCGGATAATCAACCTTTCGTTAGGCCCAAGCTTGACCAATTGGATATTAGTGATGTCGGTCTTTTGCGCCAGCAATTTCAATTCCAAGAGCTTGAATAAATCTTCCAAGCTTTGCGGGGCAACCCTTTCTTTAATCAATTGGTCATGGTAATGCCAGAGTTCGCCAACAGAAACCATATTGGCCAAGTCTTGGTAAATGCGTAAGCGGTTCCTTTCGTCTGGTTCAAAATCATGTGGGATACCGACGGAAAGCGGCAGGTCAATAGTCACGTCATGGACAGAAGGTAAAGGCGTGCCTTGTTTGAGCTCGGTAATTTCTTGCGCTAATAATCGGGTATACAAACCCAAGCCGATAGCCGCGACGTGGCCATGTTGTTGGTTGCCCAAGATATTGCCAGTCCCGCGGATTTCCAAATCCCGCAAGGCCACTTGCATGCCCGAACCCAAAGCTTTGGCTTCTTCCAAACCAACCAAGCGCTGTTTGGCTTCGCCCGTAAGTTTTTGGCTATGGTAAAGGAAATAAGCGTAAGCTTGGCGATTGCCGCGCCCAATACGGCCACGCAATTGGTAAAGCTGGGACAGGCCAAAGCGCGGGGCTTGGTCAACGATCAAGGTGTTGACGTTGGGCAAGTCCAAACCGTTTTCAATAATTGTGGAACAGACCAGGATATCCATTTCATAGGCATCGAATTTGTGCATGACATCCGCTAATTTTTCTTCAGGCAACTGGCCATGGGCAATGCCAATCCGGGCCTGGGGAAATTGTTCTTGCAGTTCCCGGGCTTTTTCATGGATAGTTTCCACATTGTTATACAAATAATAAATTTGGCCTTGGCGTTCAATTTCCCGGTCCACGGCTTCCTTAATCAAGTCTTTGGAAAAAGGGGCGATAGTCGTTTCAATGGGCTGGCGGCCTTCGGGCGGGGTTTCAATCATACTCACGTCCCGTAAATTTGAGAGGACTAAATTCAAAGTCCGGGGGATGGGCGTGGCTGACATGGTCAAGACATGGGCTTGCAAGCGGAATTGTTTCAATTTTTCTTTTTGTTCAACGCCAAACCTCTGCTCCTCATCAATAATTATCAGGCCTAACCTTTTGAATTTGACGTCACGGGAAAGCAAACGGTGGGTGCCAATGACAATTTGCACTTCGCCTAAATTAATCCCTACTATGGTTTCCTCTTGTTCTTTGGCAGATTCAAACCTGGAAAGCAGGCCGATTTTTACGCCAGCGCCCTTCAAGCGTTTTTGGAAAGTATCAAAGTGCTGCTGGGTCAGGATGGTGGTAGGTGCCAGCATGGCCACCTGGTAACCATTGGCTACAGCTTTGTAAGCTGCCCGGATTGCCACTTCGGTTTTGCCAAAGCCCACATCGCCGCAAACCAGGCGGTCCATTGGCCGTTCAGACTGCATGCCCGTATAGACTTCTTCAATGGCGCGTTCTTGGTCTGGGGTTTCTTGGAAAGGGAAGGAGTCAGCCAAAGCCCTTTCCGGTTCCAACATCGGCTGCATGGGCGAGATCCGGATAAGTTCCCGGGCGGCATAAAGCCTGACTAATTCCTTGGCCAAAGCCCGCGTATCTTCTCGGACTTTGCGAGTGACTTGGTACCAGTTGGAACCCGAGAGCCGGTGCAAAGGCGGGTGGGAAACGCCAATGTATTTGGAAAGTTTTTCCGCCAATTCCACGGGTACGCTCAAACGGTCTTTTTCCGCATACTCCAAGACAAAATATTCTTTGGCAATGCCGTTGATGGCTTCAGTGCGCATGCCCTTGAAAATCCCGATGCCATGGTCCATATGGACGGCGTAATCCCCAGGCTTTAGTTCGGAAAGGAAAGAGGTATCCAGGCCCCGCGACCTGACACTGGGGGATTCGCGAGGAAAAATTTCCCGGTCAGTCAAGACAATAAGCTTGGCGGCCGGGGCTTTAAATCCAGAAATCGGGGTGTTAAAAGGAATTTCCCAGACTTCAGGCAGCGGTTGTTTGTGTTCTTTAAATAATGCTGTCAGCTGTTTTTTTCTGGCGGACAAGATCAAAACTTTATTTTTCCCCCAGCTTTTAGCATCCGCAATCAACCTTTGGTACTGGCCCGCATACAGCGGAGCAGGACGGATTTCAATATGCAGATCCGCTTGGCTATTCCCAAAAGTTCTTAGGCTCAAAGTTGGGAATTTATTCAAAACCCCCAAGACTGTACTGGTTTCAATATCAGTAATGTCTTCGGCGTCGGTGGCGATAAACAAAGTGTCTTTAGGGTTTAGATAGGCAAAAAGGTTGGTATTTTCATCGCGGGCAGGCATGCGGGCTGGGGGCACGACCATATTCTTAATTTCCGCGCCGGCTTTGTTGGCATGGTCGACCAGGTGCAAGGAAATGATTTCCTGGTCAGAAAATTCCAGCCTGACCGGATATTGGGCGCCGACCGGGAAGATATCCAAAACTCCGCCGCGCCGGGCAAATTCGCCTGGGCCGGCAACCATGGATTCAGCCATATAGCCATGGGAGACTAAATGCCGGGAAAGATCAGTGGGGGTAAAGTTTGCGCCTGGGCGAAGCTTGATTATGCCTTCGGAAAAATGTTTGACCACTGGCAGGGGAGTCAAGAAGTTTCTGGAATTGATGATTAAAATTAGGGGCGTGTTGCTGAGCAGTTCAGTCAAAACCGGCGGGGTAATTTCTGTCCGAATGGTCCGGCCGCCTTCTAAACGGAGGGCAGTCAGGGCTGAGACCACCCGGCGTTGGTGGTCTTCATCTTCAGTTAGCCAAAGCAGGCAATTGCGAGGGGAGATTTTTAAAGCTTTATTCACCAGCACAGCCTGGGCGCCAATTTCTGGAATACCAGTGGTCTGCACGCGGCGGCCGGCTTGAAGCAGCTTAATAACCTCCTTGGGAATAGGGAGTTCAAGAATATCTAATTGGTGTTTTACTAGGTGATTCGGCATGTTTTTCGATGAATTTTTGCCTTGCTGATATTAATCTAGGTCTGAGAGGCTTGACCCCGCACCACTTCCCAATATCACTTTGGAATTATGATCGGAAGATATTTTTCGTGATAAATATCTATGTTTTTAGTGGTGTTTTAATGGAAAGTGGTGCGGGGTTGACAAAAAAAGTAAATAATGATAGGTTAGTCTATTCGAAAAATGCAAAAGGTTTAAATAGCCTGTTCCCTGATATCCTACGTCCACACCGTAATCATGAGGTACCCCTCCTATTCCTCTGGTTGCATTAAGTAAGGTTTTACCTTGCGCGTGGACGTAGGGTACCAGGGAGTATGATCAAACCGCTGAAATTTCAGGCGGTTTTTGCGTTAAAAAGGTTAGCGGCTTTTTCTGGGCCATCTTTAATTGCCATTTCAATCGCTTCGGCTATTTTGGAAATTATTAGCGATAAGGCTTTGGTCTGCTCAGCATCAAAATCCTCCAAAACATAGTCAGCTGAACCGTATTTGGCTATGGCTATTTCCCGAGAATCAACCCGGCCATCCTCGTTCAAATCCAGGGATTGCGGCCGGCTTATACCAACACGGAAACGCCAAAAGTCCTGGGTATTAAGGTGTTCAATGATTGATTTAATACCATTATGGCCGGCCGCTGAAAGCTTGCGGTGGATTTTCATTTGGCCAAAAGGAATATCCATATCGTCATGAACCACCCAAGTATTCTCCAAGGGGATTCGGTAAAAAGTGGCATAGTTTTGCACGGCCTTGCCAGAATCGTTCATGAAGGTCAATGGTTTTAACAAATAAACAATCGGTTCGCCCGGCCGGCTTAATTCCCAGCCTTGTTTATCCCGATTTTCTTTAAATTTTTCCAGTTGCCATCTTTTTGCCAGCGCATCCAAAATTCGAAAGCCAAAATTATGGCGGGAGTTTGCATATTTCTCGCCTGGATTACCCAAGCCGACAATGAGTATTGGTTTCATATGGTTTTCGCATAAGGTTGGAGAAGTTTAACTTTTATGGGTACCCCAGAAAAACCAAAATTTTCCCTAAGTTTTTTTTCCGTAATTCTCGCCACCGCCACTGGCAGGGCAGTCCGCAGGTTGATATGCAGTTCAAAAATGGGGATGGGGCTGTTGATTTGGAGCAGCTTGGCTTTGATTTTTTTCCGCAGGATAAAATTCAAGTTCAGGCTGTTTATGGCTTGGCGACAAATGCTTCGCAAGCCATCAGGCCCAATCTGGCGATTAAGCTCGGTTTTTATCTGAACTAAGCTGGTTAAAATATTCTTCAGGTTCATTTTTTTCACAGCCGAAACCGAAACCAAAGGCGCCCAATCAACAAAGTTCAGGGTCCGTCGGCATTCTTTTTCCAAAATTTTTAAAGCTATTTGTTCCCGGCTTGCCAGCCGATCAGTTTGGTTGGCCACCAGCAGAAGGCCTTTGCCCGATTCCGCCGCCTTGTTAGCCAGGGTTTTTTCAACCAAACCGATCTTATCATCAATCCGCCAGACCAGCATGGCAATATCAGCTTTTTCCAATGACGCTAAAGTGGCTTTCAGGCTGAGGGCTTCAATTTGGTCGGCAGTCCGGCCCCGAGTCCTGACGCCGGCCGTATCAATTAAGGTAATTGATTGGTCTTGATAATTAATGGCAAATTCCGCAGCATCGCGGGTGGTATGGGGCAATTCCGAAACCACCCTAACTTCCTCGCCGACTAAGGCGTTGGTCAGGGCAGATTTACCGACATTGGTCTTGCCAATAATCGCGATTTTCAAGGAGCGGGTATTTGTCGAATTTTCCTCTGCCTGGCCCAAAAGCCCGGCAATGGCATCTAACAAATCCCCAGAGCCACCCCCATTTTTAGCGGAAACCAAAATTGGCGTTAAAGCCGCACGCTGGAATTTATGAATGAGTTTTTGGCCTTTCCTTAAATCCGGGGCATCCAGCTTATTTACCGCCAGCACAAGCTTCTTTTTTTCTGACAAAAGCTTATTCAAGATTTGGTTTTCCTGCTGGTGCCAGCCAGAAATCCCATCAATTACCAAAACCACTATTTCCGCTTTCGCCAGGGCTTTTTCAATTTGGTGGATGACCGCCTGGGATAAATCGTTTTTTTCAAATAGGTCAAAACCGCCGCTATCTATTAGGGTGAAAATTTTTTCATTCCACTTGATCAGTTCCTCCTTGAGGTCTCGAGTGGTATGTTCAGACGGATGAGTTATGGCAAAGTTACCGCCAACCAGGCGGTTAAATAAGGTTGATTTGCCAACGTTCGTCCGTCCCAAGATAAGGACGGCTGGATGCTTCATAGCGGCTTTTTAGGTTGAACTTGTTTGGGGCAATATTTTGGTATTTGGCTTGGCTTCGCTGTTGACAATTGTTACTGCGCTTTGGCCAAGCAGGAGCAAAATTTTCGGCTGGATCTCGGTTGCGGTATTTGTATTCTGGTTGGAGTTATCATTGGTGTTGTAATTGGAATTAGCTTCAGTGGCATGCAATAAAGTCACATCAGCTGGCAGTTCGTTAACCACTGTGGCATTATATTTTTTTTGGAGCATTGAAATTGTCTGGGGTGCCAGGCCTCCCGAAAGGTCAACAATCATGCTGTTTTCATAGCGAATGGTTTTTAATTCAGCTGAAGAAATAACGTCAATGTTAAAACCTCTCAAGGTATGAGCAGCGGTATTGCCTAAATACTTGCTGGCTGTGGCGTTTTGGATTTGGATGGGCGCAGCTTCCCTGGCAATTTGGTTTAACTGGAAGATATTGGCTGCCAAGGCTTGGATTTCTTGGTAATTGCCCAAGCCAATCCGGGGCTGCAAAACATAGGCACCATCTAGGCCGGTAGCGGCTTTGACTAAGCCATCAGGCACAGATTCCAAAACCCGAGTGACGATTTTTTCCGGTGAGAGGGATTTTAGAATTGCGGCCAGCCTGGAAACTTCCCAAAGTTCAAAGTTGCTGGAAACATGGTTGCCCAAAGTTGAAAGCAGGGAATTAATCTTGCCTGGGTTAGTCAAAGTCCCGGCATTAAGGGCTTTTTCCCGAAAAGCAAAAAGAATTTTTTGTTGGCGCTTGGATCTGGCAAAATCTGAACCCTCGCCATTAGTGCCGTGCCTGGACCTGACAAACTGCAAGGCTTTCTCACCGTTAAAATGCTGTTGGCCCGATTCAAACTTAATTGTCTGGTAGCCGTAGTTATAAGTTGGGTATTGAAAATCATTGAATGCCGTATCAACTGTCACATCAATCCCGCCCAAATCATCTACGGCTTTTTTAAAACCATCAAAGTCTGCCTTGGCATAGTAGTGCACGGTCTGGCCGGTAATTTCTTCGACAGCCTTTATGAGCATTTGGTTCCCGCCTTCAGGATTTTCGCCAGTCATGCCAAAAGCTAAGGCATTATTAATTTTCCTGAAACCATAACCCGGTAGTTCAACTAAAAAGTCCCGAGGGATAGAAAGCATGGCAACTTCATTGCTGGCTTGGTCCAAACTGGCAAAAATAATAGTGTCGGCGAGATAAGCGCCATCATGGCCTTCGCCCCCATAGCCGACCAGCAAAATATTGGTTCGGTGCTTGCCGTCATTCCTTAATTCCCGGTCGCCAGGGATGATTAATTTTCCAATTTGGCTTAAGGTTGAAGAGTTGTTATTGCCATGGAAAACCTTACTGCCAACGCCCATCACATGCAAACCCAAACCAATTATTATTAAAGCAAAGACAATTAAGACACCAAAAGTTATACGCCACAAGTGAAGATGGTGTTTTGCTATTTTTGGCGTATTAAAAGTACCCGGAGCCTGTACGTGGCCCGGTTGGGGTTTTGGAGTTGATGGGTTTTTAGTCGCTAAAATATCTTTTTCAGGCATAAATGCCGATTTCGTATGAGTAGAATGTAACGATTTTAAGCTTAGCCGTCAACCCCGCACCACTTTCAAAGTAAATTCTTCGTAAATTAAAGGATGTTTTACCGATTTATTACCTTAAAAAGGTTAAACATTAAGCGTTGAAAGTGGTGCGGGGTCAAGCATGAAAAAATGCTTAAAATTACCCTTGACAAATTCCAATAATCTACTATCATTATTGATTAACAAAAAACAACAAAGTAAAGGCCCAAATGTTTGAGTATTAAAAATTGAAAGGAGAACGCTATGGGCAGTGAGGCATGGGGCAACGCACTCGAGGTTTTGAGAAAAAGATTCGATAAGCGAATTAAAAGAGAAGCAAAGTTCTTTTTTTGGGGTATCTTTCTTTTGGTTTTGGTGTGTTTTTTTGTCTTTATAGCAGTATTAGCGTTTATATTTGATCACCTCTGAACTATTTGGCGTATACTGGGGTGCAGATCTTTAACCAGATACGGCTTACCTAAATAATTTAGTTGGGATCGGTAAGTATGAACCAAAAAGGCACAAAAACATATCCGGCAGAGCCATGAGTGCCCTGCCGGATTTTCTATTACTCGTAAAAAAACACGCATTAATTCACAAACTAAACGACCCAATAATTTTTTGGAATTTGCCCTTGCAAAAGCCTGTAGATATGCTAAAATTCCGCACATTCGCCTGTATTTATTGGGAGAATTGCGAATTGACCAATTAGTAGCTCTGTAAGCAAGAAACATGTCTTTGGTAATAAAGTCAGGGGATGTAGCTCAGTTGGTTACCCGCCCGAACGACTGAAGTCGTTCAGTCGGGCGGGGAGCGCACAACTGACTTTGGGGATGTAGCTCAGCTGGTTAGAGCGCGCCGTTCACATCGGCGAGGTCAGAGGTCCGAGTCCTCTCATCCCCACCACGCGTCATCGCTTGCTTCACCCTTCGCGTGCTTGAGGTCTCAAGCCCGCTGTGGGCTTCGCAAGCGTGCCGCTTACCCCATTTCATCATCGATGAAATGGGGACCCCATTCGGAAAATTGGGGCCCCATACAATTACTAAATAAAATTTCTTTCTTAAAAATATTTTATGCCAAGTCCAAAAAAGGAATCCCAAGTTATGACTGGTTGGTTAGTTTTATGGGAAGCCATAAAAGTTATTGCCATATCTTTGGCAATCATCATTCCGGTTAGGTACCTTTTATTACAGCCATTTTACGTTAAAGGCGCTTCAATGGAGCCTAATTACGAAGATCATGAATACCTTTTGATTGATGAGTTGACTTATCATTTCCGGAATCCTATCCGCGGAGAAGTCGTGGTTTTTAAATACCCGAACGATCCCAGCCAGTATTTTATTAAACGGGTAATTGGTTTGCCGAATGAAAATGTTTCCGTAAGCAACGACCATGTCTATATCAATGGCCAGCAAATATTAGAAGATGCGTATCTGGCCAATACGGTCTTAACCAGCGGTTCAACAAACATCACCTTGGGACCTGACCAATATCTGCTGTTTGGCGATAACCGGCCGGCCAGTTTGGATTCCAGGATTTTTGGGCCAGTGGCCAGGAAATATATTGTCGGCAAAACCTGGATCCGAGCCTGGCCATTTAATAAGTTAACCCACTTTACCGCGCCAAACTACACCTTTATCAATAATAGCTTTTCCTTTTCTTTACCAACTATCCAATAAGAAACGAACAATATGTTACCCAAAAAAACTCCTTCACCCCCAGAACCATTTGTACCCAAAAAAGGCAAAACCCCAAGTTTAATCCGAGGCATGAAAGATATTTTGCCTGTGGATTGGCCCTGGTGGAACATGGTCATGAGCAAGGTTGCCTCGCTGGCCTCAGATTTTGGTTTTGAAAGGATTGAAACCCCAATCTTGGAAGAACAGGCTTTGTTTATCCGTTCGGTGGGTAAAGACACGGATATTGTGGAAAAGGAAATGTTCATGTTCACTGACCGAGGCGGGGATAATGTGGCTATGCGGCCTGAGGGCACAGCCAGTGTCGTCAGGGCGTATTTGGAACATGGCTTCATGTCCATGCCCCAGCCGATCAAGTTTTTTTACATCGGGCCGATGTTCAGGTATGACCGCCCGCAAAGCGGCCGTTACCGCCAGTTTTGGCAGTTTGGTTTTGAAATAATCGGCGATGGCCACCCGGTAATTGATGCGGAAACCATTTCTTTGGGCAATACGATTTTCCAGGAATTGGGCATACCGGTCAAAGTCCAGATTAATTCTGTCGGGGATGCCGCTTCACGCACGGCCTATATTAAGGTTTTGAATGAATATTTTAAATCCAGGAAAAGCCAGTTATGCGAAGATTGCAAAAAAAGGTTACTGAAAAACCCCCTAAGGATTTTGGATTGCAAAGAAAGCGGTTGTCAAATCTTGGTCCAAGACGCGCCTCCGTTTTTGGACCACCTTTCCGAAGAAGCCAAAGACCACTTCACGAAAGTTTTGGAACATTTGGATGACATGGATGTTGCTTATGATTTGAACCCGAAAATCGTCCGCGGCCTGGATTATTATACCCACACCGCTTTTGAATTTTTGCCCGCCGATGAAATTGGCTTGGAAAAACAGCAGTCGGCATTAGGCGGGGGAGGCAGGTATGACGGTTTGGTGGAAACTTTTGGTGGCCGGCCAACCCCGGCTATTGGTTTTGCATGCGGCATTGAAAGGATAATTATCCAGCTGAAAGCCCGCGGTATCCAGCCGCCCACGCCCCCCCGGCCGGATATTTTCCTGGCCCAACTGGGTGACGCGGCCCGTAAAAAGGCTTTGAAGTTATTCCGGGATTTCCGGGCGGTTAATATTAAAGTTGCCGCAACTTTTTCCAAAACCAGCATTAAAGCCCAATTAGAATCAGCCAACCGTTTGCGCGCGCCATATACGGTTATTTTAGGGCAGAAAGAAATGGTTGATGGCACGGTCCTGATTCGGGACATGGAAAGCGGCATTCAGGAAGTCGTTGACTTTACCAAAACCGTAGCTGAAGTGCAAAAACGGATTAATAAAAATAATGGCGAAAAGTTAGTTATAAATCCTGAAAAATAATTTACTGGAAAAAACAATGGACTGTATTTTTTGCAAGATTGGCCAAAAAGAAATCCCCAGCGAAATTATTTGGGAGAGCCAAAACCTTTTGGCTTTTCAAGATATCCATCCCATGGCGCCAGTCCATGTTTTACTGATCCCCAAGAAACACATTGAAAGCCTGGTTAGGTTTCAACCAGAGGATAAGGGCTTAATGGCGGAAATATTTGGCGCCATACCAGAAGTTGCCCAGTTGTTGGGCATAAAAGAAAAAGGCTTTCAAACCTTAATTCGGACAGGCAAAGGCGGGGGCCAGGAAGTGCCGCATTTGCATATTCACATACTAGGCGGAACCCATTTTTAAGGTTAAAAAGCGCAGAAGTACCAAGCCAGATTGTTGCCCAATTTTTTATTGACAACGCAGGTTTGAAGTGTTATATTCAATTCACTAAAATTCTAATTTATTAATCCTTGTAAGGAGGTGTCTTTATAACGTGGTTGAAGTTAAGAAAAAAGATAATGAATCATCAGAAAGTTTAATTAGACGATTTAATCGCCGCGTCCAGCAAAGCGGGATATTATTGCGCACTAAAAAAGGCCAGCATTTTGAACCGCCCATGAATGAGCGGAAAAGCAAGGAAAAAGCCATCCGCAAGACCAAAATTTCCGATAAAAAAGAATATTTAAGGAAAATCGGGAAATTGGACGAAATCATGGCAAAATCCAAGGGCAAAGGCAGAATCCGCAGCCTGGCCAAGCTCTTAAACGTAAAAATGAAATAATGGATTTAATTAAAAGCCTTGAAACTGACTTGATTGCTGCATTAAAAAAGCATGAATCAGAAAAAGTTGAAGTTTTGCGTTATGTAAAAAGCCTTTTGCATAATGCCAAGATTGCCAAAAGGGAAGACTTGACTGAGGCGGAAATTGAAAAGCAGGTTGCCAGCGAGGTTAAAAGACGGCTGGAGGCTATTGAGCAGTTCAAAACTGGCAAGCGGGAAGATTTGGCCATAAAAGATGCAAAAGCGATTGAAATTTTAAAAGCTTATTTGCCTGAAGCCATGCCTGGAGCCGAAATCGAGAAATTAATCCAGGAACAGATTGCGGCTGTAGGCGCCAGCTCAATTGCGGATTTTGGCAAGGTCATGGGACCAGTCATGGCTAAAGTCGGCACCCGGGCAGACGGCAAAATTGTCCAGGCAAAAGTTAAAGAATTACTTTCTAAAAAATAATTACCCCGCAATTTTGCGGGGCATGCAGGTTAGTAGCTTGTCGGCTATATAAGCATGAACAAAACCCAAAAAAAATATTTCTCTCCAATTTTAATTGGCTTCCTGGCCTTAATTTTTGTCGGCCTTGGGTTTTTGCTGTTGCCGCATTTTGCCCAAGCGGTGAGTTTTGAGGATGTCGGCGCTTCCTTAGGTTTTGGGGTGGCGGACTTGAAAGATACCATTGTCAATGTCATCAAATGGGCCTTGGGCCTTTTGGGTTTGGCCGCGGTAATCATGATGATTTATGGCGGTTTTGTCTGGCTGACAGCGCGGGGCAACCAAAACCAGATTGATAAGGCCAAAAGGATTTTAATTAACGCGGCCATTGGTCTGGTTATCGTTTTACTTTCCTGGGCAATAGTTTTATTAATTTTGAGATTTACTAATCAAGTTACGGGCGGGGCAGCTGCAGCGGGAGTATGCGGTCCTGCCGCGGAACCGCCAGTAGCCTTTGGCAGCTATGGGTGTCAGGATTGTGTGGATACTCCACCGTCAGGTGATGATCTTGGTATTTTTGTAGATAATGGTTCGTGCGGTAGCATCCCAGATCCTGATGATGAAAAATGGTATGCATTAAATGAAAAACCAGCCGTTAGTGAGACTAATGTCTCGCTTTGCAGACAGGCCGTGGAAATTTTTGGCGGTCTTAGAATCCCAGAAGATAACAATGCTAAAACCGGTACCTATACGGTTAATGAGGTGCTCAACCCCGGAAATATCCTCGCTGGCACGACTTATTTAGATACTGATCACACGGCAACCTTTTTGCATGAACAAGATTTCAAACCGAACACGGAGTACGAAGTCAAGCGCGCGGATTTTTTAAGTTCTGGGTTAACGCCCCTTCCGCTGACTTTGCCACCAGAGTGGCGTTTTACCACGGGCACGGAAGGGGATGACACCCCGCCAACGGTCAGTGTTGTTTCACCAACTGGCACTATCAACTGTCTTAAACCAGAAATTGACTCGGTATTTAGTGAACCCATGCTGCCGTTATCTGTACATGTCGACAACATCAATATTTCGCCAACCCCAAGCAGTGGAGCCAAGCTCACGAGTATTGTCATGAATCCCTCGCTTGACGGGTTTACGGCGTCTTTTGATAAACCTTTAGACCCGAGCACGACCTATACGGTGACATTAAATGCGGATAAAAGTATTGCGATTGTTGACAGCCCTTCGGGCGGGAAGTACATCAAAGGTTTCAAGGATATGTGCATAAAGAATGCGCTTGACGGCAATGCGAACGGCACGGCAGATGGCACGCCTATGGATGATTATTCTTGGACGTTTACCACTGCCGATACCATGACCATTGAATGTACGCCCAAGATTTCAAGCATCGAACCAACAGCATATTATGGCAATGATTTCAGTAACTCCCAGCAGGCCTTGACTATTACGGGCGAATTTTTTGGGGTTACCGGTACGGGCGTACTTTTCCCCAACAGCGAATTGGCGACGACAGTAAATGGCGCAAGCAGCAGATGCTTCAATAGCTCCGCTATGCCCGCGGGATTCCGCCCGAAGCAAACAAATTCAGTCGCCTGCATTCGTCCGGTTGACTGGACACCAACAAAGATAACCACCCTCGTTCCAGCCGGACTTACACCATCCGTATCACCTGTTGGGCCTGTCACTGGCGGGGCGACAGATGGACCTGTGATTATCCAAAAATCAGAAAACAGCCCACCCTCTGACGCTGTCGATATCCAGACACCGCACATTGATTGGGTAAGTCCGAATAATGGCAAAGAGGGGACTTTCATTACTATCAACGGTACGCACTTTGGGAATACTCCGGGAACAGTTTACTTCCGAAAAACCGATGGTACGGAAGTGACTGGCTCGGTTCCAGCGTGCGCCGGGAGCGATGGCTGGACCGAAGACGCCGCCTCACCGGATAAGCGGAGCCAGATTATTGTCCAGGTTCCAGCTGGGTTTGCGGTTAATGAACTTACCGATATTCAGGTGAAGCACAATACCTTGCTGAGTGCTACGGGCCGGAGCAACTTGTACCGGTTTACGGTAAATGACCAAGAGCATCCAGGCCTGTGCAAAATCGTGCCGCAGTGCCATAACACGGGTGGCGGTACCTTGACTGCCGAGGGCCAAGGTTTTGGTTCTGACATTAGTAAGCTTATTAGTTTTTACAAACCCAGCGACCCGACTAAGCCAGTGACGAATGGTGAGTTGGATAATTTGGACGGCGGTGCCGGGACAGTAGAATCCAAAGCGCAAGACATTGGCAATGACACATACACTTTCCAAATTACCGTTGATAAAATCGCAACCAATCCACTATCTTACAAAATTCCCTGCTTGCCTGCGCCAGCCGTAGTCCAGGATGCGGCCTGTAATCTTCCAGGGACGATGCCATCACCCAACCCCTATCCAGGCAGCACTAACGTTTGCCGCAACATCCGCCTGCAAGTTAGGTTTAACCAGCCAATGAATTTTGATGATGTTATTGATTTTAACAATGTCCGTATTGACCAGTGTGGCACCGGAGATGCCTTTACCTGTCCGGACTCACCGCCAGAGGTGTCCCTTGCTTCTATTAATTTCGGTTCACCCTTCACGGTTGCCACGTACACCCCGTCGGTAATCTTAACGCCAGACACCTGGTATCGGGTGACCCTGAATGGCGCAAATTTACACAGTACTCCCGCGGGTGTGGCAATCGGGCAGGATTATATCTGGACCTTCCGCGTGCGGACTGATCCGACCGAATGCACAACCGATGCCGTAAGTATCGAACCGCAGAATGCTGGTCCGGTAGCTGGTGGCGTTTCAACGCCTTTTGATGCCCAACCAATAACAAATTCCTGTGCGATCCTAAAGAATGATGCAAGTTTCACCTGGAGCACTAATGATGCCAGTCTTGCCCCAGTCGTTCCTCCAAATGGCATTGTTTCTACGGTTTCTAACCCCAACGACCATTTAAATACTACTGTTCCACCAGGGAATAATAACGGGACTGCCACGCTTACGGCCAAGACTGGCGGAAAGTCTGGAACTGCCAAATTAATCGTTGACCGGACAGCTTGTGAAACCGATGATGATTGCAATAACCTTTGCCCAGGCTCAACCTGCAAGGGCAGCGGAAAAATCAAGCATTGTTCCCCGTATATAAATAATATTGATTCGCCGTCTGGACCGCCAGCGAATATTGTCAACGTGCAAGGTTGCTTTTTTGGTCAAGCCATGGGCAATGGCAAGGTGACTTTTGCCCAAGGTGCTGTTTCAGAAAAAGGTAGTTTTGCGATTTGCGGGCCGCAGAATTGGTCAGATACGGAAATTCGAGTTCAAGCCCAACCTGATGGCGCATTGGAAGGTCCCTGGTCGGTTACGGTAACTACAGATACCCAATACGGAGCTTATACCAGTTACCCCGGAACCTATACAGTGACCAATAGCTGTCTATCAAACACTGGCGGGTCGGTTGAAATCCCGGCTGAGGGGATGCCATTAATTTGCAACATTAGCCCGAGTGCCGCTAAAGAAGGTTCAAAAATAACTTTTAATGGCGATCGTTTCAGTACAACCGAAGGGCAGACATTTTATACTAAAAACCAAGACCCTCTCCCTGGCAATTTTGATTTGACTGGTAATGGGACTTTTACGAAAAAGCAAGTAACCAATTCAACTGTACCGGCTAATATTGGCGTCCCGAATGGGTCATCTTTCCCTAAAGCCACGGTCGGCACCCTATCCAATGTGCCTGATGAATATTGCATTGCTTCGCCGGCCAGGCTGGATATTAGCTGTAATGCCAATAGTGAGTGCAGTTCAGGCTGCTGTAGTGACGGCATTTGCCAGCCGGACTTGTCTTTATGCACTGGTGGCCTAATAAAAACAATTAAACCAGCAAGCGGAATTTTAGCTTGTCGCAATTCTACTTTTCAAATTACTTTTCGTAAATTGATACAACGCGGAACGATTACGAATAATTCTATACTTTTACTAAATAGCGGAGGTGATCCAGTTGACAGTGATTTATCGGTCATTGATGCTAAAGCTGATCCCCCAGAATATCCGGATGATTATACCCAGGTTACAATTATTCCCAAACAGCCTTTAACAATCGACACTTATAGTATCTTCATTAAAGGCGGGTCTGGTGGGGTTGTGGCAAATGACGGTATGTTTATGTTTACAGATTATCCCTTCCCGCCAGTGCCGGCTAAATACACGGTTGATGCAAAATCGGTAATCTGCAAAATTGATCATATTGCAATCTTGCGAAACGCCAAACCAATAACCAGCGACACTTTTTTCTGTTCCAAAAGTGGCTGTTTGTTAAATGGCGTAGTGGATGATTTTGATGCAATCAGTCCAGACAACCAGCATGGTTATACGGTTGAGGCTTATAGCAAATATGACGAGCCATTGAGTATTGCTTCCCAGACCTGGACCCAAGCGGATCCCGGCGGTACTGGAAGCGCCAGTAATACTTATAACAAAGCCGTCAAAGGCGCAGTCTGCAGCGGTGATGATATCAGCAATACGTATTGCGGTACGAGTCTGAACGTGCCCAGCGGAACTGAAAATTTAAGCGTGAAGGTTATTGGCACTCCAGGTTCTGGTGAAGCCACGACTAGCATCTCGGTAAATTCATTCTTATGCGCCAATCCCTGGCCAGAAGTAGCAGCCAGCTGGCCATTTAAGGATCCGGATTATTCACCGCCAAGCGATTTACGTTCCCAGAATTTTGAAACCGCTTTCTGCCGCGACGATATTATGGATTACCGACTGTCGGCAAGCCCTACTCCTGGTACTAACCCAAGCGAACCAGCTTTAGTTAAAGAATATTTTTTCTTTGTTGAAAAATATAACGGTGCAAGCTGGCAAAGGAACGGCGATGCTATTGGTTTCCGGGTTTATACCAACGCGGGCATGCTTTCCCCGCAAAGGTGGTATAAACGCCAACTGAAAAAGGATTTTTCCGGCAGTCAAACGGAAATCGATGGTTATCCGGCGATCCGCGAAGGCCGGACGGTCTATATAACCGGCGTTAATGATTTTGACGCTGCTCCTTCGGCCGGATTGCTTCCTTATACCTATATAATTTCCCATACTGACAATGCTGATGCGAATACCGTGAAAATTTTCGAACAAATCATCAAGAACCTGAAATTTAACCAGAATGTTGTTTGGCCTTTTTTAGCGGATGAAAAGGCGGCTATCCGGCGCGATGTGAAAAGGCTGCAGTCATACTGGGAGATTGCTTATGCCTTGGAAACTTACAAAGCAGCCAAGGGTTATTATCCAAAATTAGAAACCGGTTCATTCCTAAAAGGCATCAGCACTTCCAACTGGCCTTCTTGGCAAAGTGAATTAGGCAAAGCCCTGGGCATTACCATGCCGACCGACCCTGTTGGCTGGGATAAAACCTTAGTTTCTTCAAAGTGCCCTAGCCCGTTTGACCCGAATACTTGCTGGAACCAAAATGACAAAATTTTCACCTATCCGACTGATGGCACGCAACCGCCCAAGTCCAAAGGCCTGCTTTATGCTTATAATCCGAATTTAAAAGAGCCTAAATTATTCGGGACCTTAGAATATGCTACAACCATCCATCCGTATGCCGACAGCTTAATAATTAATTCCGTCCAGCCACCGGCTTCCGGCATTATCACTGATAATCCTTGTTCTTCAGCGCCTGGTTCAAGCTGCGCTGGTTTTAATTACCGAATGAGTGCTGCAGATATTAAGGCAGTTTCAGATATCAAGTTGCTTTTGAACAGTGATGCTGTTGCGCCAACCGTAGAAATTGCCTCTCCGCCACCGCCAAGCGGAGATCTTTCCGGCTTGGTGGATGTTACGGCAACAGCCGTTGATTTGCCTAACCCTGGCGCTAGTGGAATTGCCAAGCTGGATTTCCAAATTCTGGATCCCAGCAAGGTTCCGCCAGTCTTACTCCGGCAAGGCTTTGCTTCCACCCCGGATAATAACAAAAAATACCATTGGTCATGGGATACCAGAAGCTTGACTAATGGCGCTTACCGCTTAAGTGTCACGGCAACGGATAAGGCTGGGAATAAATCACCGGCGAAAACCAAAGATTATACCCTTAATAATCCGCAAGGCGACATAACCCCGCCGATATTGACCTTGACTAACCCTATTTATACGGATCCACCAGCAGAAATTATCTGGGGTTTTGCGGATGTAGCTTTAAGCGCAAACGCCGCAGATAATGCGGGCGGCAGTGGTTTGGCGAAGGTCGAATTCTATCTGGGCAATTCCAAACTTGGCGAAGCCGCAAGTTCACCGGCAAATATTACAGTGCCCGGCAGTGAAATCCAAAAATTCCAAGACGGCGATTATCTTGTATCAGCCGTGGCTTATGACAATGCCGGCAATACAGCCATCAGCCGGCAAGTAAAAATTACTGTGAATAAAAATATCGACCCGCTTGCCCCGGTCCTTGAAATTACTACCCCGGCAGACGGCAGTGAAATCAGCGGGGCGGTAGTGGATGTCATCGCCGACGCCACTGATAATATTGGCATAGACCGGGTTGAGTTTAAAGTCGAACATACTACGTTGCCGAAATCTTTAACTTATACGGCTTATACCGCGCCTTACATTTATGCCATGCCAACCGCAAATTTTGTGGCTGGTACAGTTTATACAATTCAAGCTGAAGCTTTTGATCGGTATGGAAATAGCGCCACGCACTCCCATAATGTGACTTTTATGGCTACGCCAGTCCCGGATTTAGTCAGGCCAAGTATTTCAGATTTCACCCCGCCTGACGGTGTATCAGTGGCTAATACCGTTCCTATCTATGCTGTATTCACGGATAATATCAAAATTAGCAAGGTTAGAATGGATATTAACGGCATCCAGGTTCCAATTGCAGAAGGTTACCTTACTAAAACTGATGCCCAATGGATTCTTAATTATCCTTGGAATACCTTACCCGAGCCCAGGGGGCCGCTGGCCATTGCCTTGACTGTTTATGATACTTCAAATAATGCCACCACCATTGTGCATACGGTTAATGTTGATAATCGCCTGGGCTTGGTATTCCGAAACCCAAGCAATAACGCGCAGGTCAGGGATGCACCAGCTGGCAATATTATGCTTCGCACCCAACTCACTACCTGTGGCGGTAGCAACATAAACCAAACCAAATTTTATTTGGACACCAATCCGGTGCCGCTTTTCACGGCCACCAGGCTGGATAGCCGCTTAGATAGAGTAAGAATTGACGGTGGCGTACCCACCCTAGATGGCTGCGGTACTCAATATTGCCAATATCGGTGGTCATCTTTAACTTCCACTTCCAACGGTAGGCATACTTTAACCGCGATTGGCAGTGACGTAAGCGGTTGCCAAGGCGGCCAAAGGATTAGTGTCATCGTTGATAATGTGGTCAGCGATATTACCCCACCAACAATTAGCAGTGTAAATTTTTCCCCAATACTTAAACCTGATAATTACACCAACCAAGCCGAGGGGATTATCGTTAACGCCGCAGATAATATCGGCGGCAGCGGTTTGGCAACGATTGAACTTTTTGTTGACGGCCTCAGCCTAAACGCGCCGGGTTGCGGAGCCAGCCCTTGCTTGGTTGATTGGGTTCCAGTTAAGGATGGTGTGCATACTATTCACGTGGTAGTTAAGGATGTGGCTGAAAATGAGGCTAACCAAGATGTTGTGATTAATTATGATTCAAATAAACCAGTGATTACTTGGGATTCACCAGCAGATGGCACTTCAAACGTCACGCCTATAACTTTAGTTGCTTTAGTCAGCGACCCGGATAAAGATGGCTATAATTCCGGTGTCAATCGAGTTGCGTTTAACGCAAGTAATTTTTGGCAAATGCCCGTTGGACCGAATCCTTGGACTGGTATACCTGTTACAGATATTTGGAAACCAATCCTTGGTTGGAGTCCTTTTTACGCCTTAGCCATTGATCGAGCTGGCAATTCCGCCCAGTCAGCAGCGGTAAACTTAAATATTATGGGTCCGGATGACCCAACTCCGCCGGTTTTTGAAAGTTTGACTTTTAATCCGCCATTAACTGATGTTGGCGGCATTAAGTATGCCGCCCGGGGAAATTATACGGTTACCGCGACATACCATGATAATCAATCAGGAATGAGCCAGATAAATATTACCCGCGACGGCGCAACTGTGAATAGTTGTGATGTTTCTAGCATCCCCGCTGGCGACCCGGCTTCATGCTCCTGGATTTGGGATACGAGTACGGCCACCAATGGCGCAACCTATGCGATTGGCGCACACGCCACTAATAATCAAGCCGGCGATTCCGGACCAACAATCCAAGCAGTCCGGGTCGATAACGTAAATCCCATAGCTATTTTCATGAGACCCAGTGCAGGTGCGACGGTTTCCAGGGATGTCATAATTGACGTGGCAGGTGTTGATCTTTTAAGCGGCATAGCTTCAGTCACTATTTATGGAACTCCAGGCGGCTTAGTCGTTTCCCCCACTTTAACCAGCGGCGACCCGAGCAACGGACGTTGGACATATACTTGGGATACCACGGCATATGCTGACGGGGCTGTTCAATTACGCGCAGAAGTCCGTGACCAGGCTGGAAATCTATTAGCGCCAGATATCACCAGAAACATTATTATTAATAACCATCCTGTCTGTGGCGCTGGTAATTGCGCGCCGCCAACGACTAATTGTTGCGGTACATCATGTTTTGATCCGAGAATCAGCCATTGCTGTGGCGGTAGTGTAATTTATCCAAATGCTACGCCATGTCCAAGCGGTTGCCCGCCAGTTTGCGGCTAATATTAAATTATGCCAGATAAACCTAAAGATATTTTTGAGGAGGTTGAACCAGCTAATGACGCTTCACCAAGCCAAAGGCCAGTGGTAAAACCCCAGGCAGTTATGCCTAAGCAAATGCCAAATCAACCCACTCCCAGAAAATCAACCTTCAAAATGCGTTGGCTTTGGGCGGTCATTGGTATTTTAGTTTTGTTAATTTTGATATTCTTGGGGGTTATTTATGTTAAAAAGCAGAAAATTAATGCTAATGGCAATACTAATTTGGATATCAATGCCTCTGCGGCAGTGGACAACTCCAATTCAGCAACAAATATTTCAACCCGAACTACAATTGAGCCAATTAGTTCTCAAATAAATGATAAAGATAAGGATGGATTGACGGATGAAAAAGAAACTGAATTAGGAACTAATTTGGATTTGGCTGATACTGACCGGGATGGCTTGGGTGATGGTGAAGAGGTTAATGTTTACAAAACCGATCCGCGCAAGCCAGATACTGACGGTGATGGTATAATTGATGGTATGGAAGTGGAAAAAGGTTATAATCCAAATGGAGCCGGTAAGTTGCTGGATTTTGAAACCGCTAAAAGCAAACTTAACAATTCAAATACTAATAAATAATTAACCTAAAAAATATGTTTGAATCAATCACGCCCCAATCAAATACTCAAACCCCAAAAGCTCCGTTGCCGCCAACCACGCCATTGGAAATACATACCATGCCTGACCGGTTTTTGGGTGGATCGAATAAGTCTGGCAAAATGGGCATGGGTGCGCCACAACCCAAAGGCAGCAGCCGGAAGATATTGATTGTCGTGGCGGTAATTTTAGTGATTGCTTTAGGCGCCATTGCGGCAGTGTTATTCACGGACGTGCTTAACCGGAATTCAGCCAATACCAATAATGCTAATTTAGTCGTGAATAATGCCACTGCTAATAAGAATTTGAATGCTAATTCGAACTTAAACGCCAATTTAAATTCGAACTTAAACGCAAACACAAATACTAACTTAAATAGCAACGTTAATACAAACACAAACGCCAATATAAACTCGAATTTGAATGCAAACACAAATACTAACGCGAACACCAATGCCTCAAACCCTCAGGCAAAAAACAGTGTCGACACTGATAAAGACAGCTTAACCGACGCCGAAGAAGTGGTTTTTGGCACTAATCCAAGTAATCAAGACAGTGATGGTGATGGCTTTATTGATGGGCAAGAGGTCAAATTAGGGTATAACCCCTTAGGCAAAGGCAAGTTAATCGGCTCTTCGATTGCTACGGAATTCACTAATGGTTTATATGGCGCCAGCGTGTATTATCCCATAGGCTGGTCAGCTTTGGCCCGGAGCAGTACTGAGGAATTATTATCTAACCCAACAGGGGATGAGACTATTACTTTTGCCGTTCAAGATAATCCTGCCAGGTTAACCGCCAAACAGTGGTATATCCAACAGTCGCCTTCGGTTGATGCCACGACTTTAACTGAAGTTTCGGCCTGGGATAATAAAAGCGCGGGTATTTTAAGCCCGGATGGCCTGGCATATTATTTTGCCAATGGCGGACAGCTATATATCATCTCCCTCAGTTTCGGCTTAAAACCAACTGTTGACTCCCGTACAACTTTTGAAATGGTCGCCCGCAGTTTGGCTGTTGACTCGACCAAAATTAACCTTAATACCAATTCATCAGTAAACTTAAATATAAATTCCAATTCCAACACCAATCTCAATAGTAATGCGAACTTGAACGCCAATCTGAATTCGAATACCAACAGCAATACTAATCTTTAAAATTTGGAAATGGAATTTCGGGTGGTAAATGAAACCAGGCAGCGGTTACCCAGGGTTCAATGGATAAGAATATTTAACGCCGTTCAGCGTGCCTTAAAGGCATGGCCAAAGACGTCCGTGGCTTTGATTTTTACTACCTCTGTAAAAATTAAAAAGTTGAATTCGGCATACCGTAAAAAAATTATAACTACTGACGTGTTGTCGTTTCCAACAGACAAGTTAAATGCTAAAGACGGGAGTGGCGATATCTTGATTTGTCCGGAATACGTCAAGAAAAAATTTCCAAGCTCAGAATTTAAAAAGATTTTAATCCACCGTTTTATCCATGGTTTGTTGCATTTGCATGGCTATGGCCACAAATCCGCTAAAGCGGCGGCAAAGATGGAAGAAAAATCCCAGGAAATAATCAATAAAATATCTTATGGTGGTCATCACGCCAGATAGCATTAAAAATAGCTTTCGGTATGCCTTTCGGGGACTAATTCACACCTTTAAAACCCAACAGAGTTTTCGTATCCAAACTGTGGCTGCAATAATCGTTATCTGTTTAATGATATTTTTTAAAGTGACTACGCGCGATGCGATTGTTCTAGTTTTTTTAATCACCCTGGTTATGATTTTGGAACTCATCAATACCGTAGTTGAGCATTTAACGGATTTGGTTAATTCAAAATTGATTCCGGCCGCCAAAGTTGTAAAGGACGCCATGGCCGCGGCTGTCTTATTTGCTTCAGCCATGGCCGCAGTGGTTGGTTTGGTGGTTTTTTGGCCTTATTTATGCAATTGGAAAGGATTGTAGAAAAGCCCATTTTTTAGTATACTAAGCCTATTCTATGTCTCGAGAAAACACACTCGTCGGCTTGGATCTTGGTACCACAACCATTCGGGTTGTGGTTGCCACACCGACTGAAGGAGCCCCCGCAAGCCTGCAAATTCTAGGTGTGGGTGAGCATTCAGCTGACGGCATTAGCAAAGGTACAATAACCAGCATTGAAGATGCAATTTCTTCAATTTCTGGGGCTTTGGAACAGGCCGAAAGAATGACTGGCGTGCCGGTTACGCACGCTTATGTTGGCATCAACGGGACTCATATTGCCTCGCAGGAAGTCCATGGGGTAGTGGCAGTTGCCAAAGCTGACGGGGAAATCAAGGAAGATGATGTGGAAAGGGCAATTGAAGCGGCGCAAACCACAGTCTCACCTTCAAACGTGGAAGTTTTACACGTCATCCCAAGGACTTTTACAGTTGATAACCAGAAAGGCGTGAAAGACCCAATTGGCATGTCAGGCATTCGCTTGGAAGTTGATGCCCAAATCATCCAAGGTTTGCAGGCTCAGATAAAAAACCTAACCAAATGTATTTATCGCACAGGCGTAGAAATTAATGACCTAGTTTTGGGCGTGTTAGCCGCCTCTGAGGCGGTTTTAACCAAGCGCCAAAAGGAAATCGGGGTTGGCTTGGTGAATATTGGCGCCTCCACTACCAGTTTAATCGTTTTTGAAGAGGGTGATGTTTTACACACGGCCATTTTGCCAGTCGGCGCCGGCCATATAACCAACGATATTGCCATTGGCCTGAGGACTTCAATTGAAGTGGCTGAAAAAGTAAAATTGGAATTTGGCACGGCTTTGCCTAATGAAGTTGGCAAGCGGGATGAGATTGATTTGAGCGAAATTGACCCAAAGGAAAACGGCGTGGTTTCCCGCCGGCACGTGGCAGAAATTATTGAAGCCAGGATTTCGGAAATATTTCTAATGTTAGACAAAGAATTGCAGAAAATCGACCGTTCGGGTCTGTTGCCAGCCGGCATTATGATGATTGGCGGGGGAGCAAAACTGCCGGGCTTGATTGATGTGGCCAAGCGGGAATTCCGGTTGCCAGCCGCCATAGGTTCGCCCTTGAACATTATTACCGCTATCGATAAAGTCCATGAACCTGAATACGCCACGGCTGTTGGGTTAGTTTTTTGGGGTTTAGCCCTGCAAAGCAGCGGGGGCGGTGGGGCTTCCAAATTTTCGACAGTTAACTCTGTCCTTGGTAAAATACGAGGGTGGATGAAAAACCTAACTTCCTAAATTTTTCAAAATGGCTAAATACGCTATGGAAATAAAACCCGATATCGAAACTTTTGCCAAAATTAAGGTGGTTGGCGTTGGCGGTTCAGGCGGCTCAGCCATTGACCGGATGATTTCTTCAAAAATCCGGGGTGTTGAATTTATAGCCATAAACACTGATGCGCAGGCTTTGCACCATTCTAAAGCTTCAACCAAGATCCATATCGGCAAAACCGTTACCCGGGGCTTAGGCGCAGGCATGGATCCGGATTTAGGCCAGAAAGCCGCGGAAGAGAGCCAAGATGAAATACACGACGCCTTAAAAGGTTCGGACATGGTTTTTATAACTTGCGGCCTAGGCGGCGGCACGGGCACAGGCGCCGCGCCAATTGTGGCGGAAATCGCCAAAGATATTGGAGCCTTGACTGTAGCCGTGGTTACCAAGCCTTTTGCCTTTGAAGGCATACAAAGGAAAACTATTGCTGATCATGGCATATCTGATTTGGCCGATCGGGTCGACACTTTAATTACCATTCCAAATGACCGGCTTTTGCAGATTATCGACAAAAAAACTTCGCTTTTAGACGCCTTTGGCACAGTTGATGAGGTTTTAAGGCAGGGCGTGCAAGGGATTTCCGAACTGATTACCATCCCAGGCCTCATTAATGTGGATTTTGCTGATGTTAAGTCAATAATGGAGGATGCGGGCTCAGCCCTGATGGGTATTGGCCGGGCTTCAGGCGAGAATCGGGCAGTTGATGCAGCTAAAGCCGCTATTGATAGCCCGCTTTTGGAGCTTTCCATCGATGGCGCCAAGGGAATTCTATTTACAGTTACTGGCGGTTCGGATTTGAGCATGTATGAGGTCAATGAAGCTGCCAGAATCATTACCGCTTCGGTTGATCCAAACGCCAAGGTTATTTTTGGCACGGTTATTGATGAAAACCTCAAAGGCGAAGTTAGGATAACGGTTATTGCCACTGGCTTCGGCAAGGGCGGGACTGCAGTTGCCAGGCCAATTAAGAAAATCACCCCAACCGGCTTTGAAAGCGGCTATGACTTGCCAAGAGACTCAGAACGAAAGCCCTCGTTTTTTGAAAGGGCAAAAACAGCCGTTCAGCCAAGCCAACCTGCCAGACCGGTTTCAAGGCCAGAGCCTACGCCAATCGCCAAACCAGAACCACCAAAAAAACCCGAGGAAGATTTAGAAATCCCGGCCTTTATCCGCCGGAAAATGATGTAAACCGAGTAAGCGGGGAGTAAAATAAAATGGCGTCGCGTATGTAAATTTTAAACGACGCAAATAAACGCTAGTATTCACAAGCCTTTTTACTGAAAACAGGCTTTTTTAGGTTTGCTTGACAATACTACATGTAGTGGTATACTTAGGGTATACACCACAACATATAGTGTTTTAACCAAGATAACAGCCTGGCTAAAAAGCCAGGCCAATCAAAAACAAGAGGAAATAATTAGATTTTAGTCAATTGCTTCCTTTAAAAAACAAAAACCACCGCAATTTAAGGGCAATATATCATTATTGACGAAAGAGCGGTGAAAAAGCCGCTACTGGATTGGATTTTTGCTACGAAAAATATGGCTTTTTGGTGCGACTTAAGGTAAAATAAATTTCCCCAGTTAACCAGTAAAACTAAAGTATAAGGGTCTTATGAAATGCCCAGCTTGTCACAAGCCCGATACCCGGGTTATGGATTCCCGTCTTATTGAAGATGGCATGACTATTCGGCGACGGCGAGAATGCGCTAAATGCAACTTTCGCTTTTCGACAGTCGAACAGACCGAAATCCTGAATCTGTCAGTCATCAAAAGGGATGGTCGGCATGAGCCTTATAGCCGGGAGAAATTGGAAACTGGCATCAGGCGGTCTTTCCAAAAATTGCCGATCACCCAGGATGAATTCAAGCAATTGATCAATCGGATTGAAAGGGACATCCAAATTGCCGGCCGGTCAGAGATAAAATCCAAGGAGATTGGGGAAATTGTCATGCGGCACCTGAAAAAGGCCAACCAAGTCGCTTATATCCGTTTTGCCTCGGTTTACCGGTCATTTAAAGACGTGGAAACCTTCCAGAAAGAACTGCACGATTTGCTTAAGCCCCGGCGCGCTAAAAAAGCCAAGACTAAACCCAGAAAGCGCCGCTAAATTTAATAACAATTTAATAACTTAACCTTAAATAAAAATATGCCCCATGCGACTTTAAGGGAAACCGACACGCAATCCCAGACATTAACTGGCGAATATTCGCCAAAGGGTTTGCATATTAAGCGTCGATATACCAGCGCAGGGGTTGATCCCTTGAATCAGGTTAATTATGAAAAAAGGTCTTCAGTGATCAAGAATCCTGATGGCCGGGTTGTTTATGAAATAACTGACGTGGAAGTGCCAAGTTTTTGGTCGCAGGTGGCCACGGATATTTTGGCGCAAAAGTATTTACGCAAGGCCGGGGTACCGCAATTCAATGAAGATGGTTCCATAAAACTGGATCCGCAAGGCAATCAAGTTTTAGGTTCGGAAAAATCTGCAAAACAAGTTATCCGCCGGATTGCTCTGTGTTGGCGTTGGTGGGCAGAACACTATGGTTACTTTGCCGCTTTGGAAGATGCCGAAGCTTATCAGGCAGAAATGGAATATATTTTAATCCGGCAAATGGGCGCCCCGAATTCGCCCCAGTGGTTTAACACAGGCCTGCAAGTGGCTTATGGCATCACCGGTAAGCCCCAAGGGCATTATTACGTAGAACCAACTACGGGTGAATTAAAAAAGTCAGAGGATTCTTATACTCATCCCCAACCGCACGCCTGCTTTATCCAAAGCGTTAAGGATGATTTGGTCAACGAAGGCGGCATTTTTGATTTAATCACCCGGGAAGCTCGGTTGTTTAAGTTCGGTTCTGGCACGGGCACGAATTTTTCCAACTTGCGCGGTCGTGGCGAAAGACTGGGCGGCGGCGGCACTTCTTCCGGTCTCATGTCTTTTTTGCATATTTTTGACCGAGCGGCTGGAGCCATAAAAAGCGGCGGCACCACCCGGCGGGCAGCCAAAATGGTAATTGTGGATGTTGATCACCCGGATGTCCAAGAATTCATTAATTGGAAAATGAAGGAAGAACAAAAGGTGGCTGACCTGGTGGCAGGCAGCAAAACTAATTCAAAATATTTGAATGAAATAATGCAGGTAGCCCAGGCGGAAAACGCCACTAATATTAACGCTTCTGCAAAACTTAAAAAAATTATCCAAGAAGCAGTCAGCCGCAATGTGCCTTTAAGTTACATTGTCCGGGTTTTGGATTTGGTCAAACAAGGCAAGACCAACATAGATTTTCCAGTCTTTGACACGCATTTTGAAGGTGAAGCTTATACCACAGTTTCCGGCCAAAACAGCAATAATACCGTCCGGGTTAATAATGAATTTATGGAATCAGTTAAAGCTAATGCGCCTTGGAGCCTGAAGAATCGGGTTGACGGTTCAGTGGCCAAAACCATCCCAGCTAAAGATTTGTGGAATGAAATTTCTTTTGCCGCTTGGTCTTGTGCTGATCCAGGCCTGCAATTTGATACTACAGTCAATGAATGGCACACCTGCCCAGAGGACGGCCGGATCATTGGCTCAAACCCTTGCAGTGAATACATGTTTTTGGATGACACGGCTTGCAACTTAGCTTCCATCAATCTTTCCAAATACCTAAATGACGAAACCGGGGTTTTTGATTTAGACAGTTTAAAGCACAGCATCAAATTATGGACCATCACTTTGGAAATTTCAGTTTTGATGGCCCAATTCCCCGGCAAAGAAATGGCCAGGAAAAGTTTTGAGTTCCGAACTTTAGGCTTGGGTTATGCCAACTTAGGCACGGTTTTGATGACCTTGGGCATTCCTTATGATTCCGACGAAGGCCGAGCTGTGGCCGCGGCTCTGACTGCCATCATGACTGGCGAGTCTTATGCGGCTTCAGCCGAAATGGCCAGTGCCACCGAACCCTTCCCTGGCTACGAAAGAAACAAGCGGCATATGCTGCGGGTCATCCGCAACCACCGCCGGGTGGCTTACAATGCGCCAGCCGATGAATACGAAGGCCTGACCATTACCCCAGTCAGTCTGGAACCCAGTGCTTGCCCAGCATATTTATTGGAAGCAGCCAAGGAAGCTTGGGACCGGGCTATTGCTTTGGGTGAAAAATTTGGTTTCCGCAATGCCCAGACTACGCTGATTGCCCCAACTGGTACGATTGGTTTGCTCATGGATTGCGATACCACGGGCGTGGAGCCGGATTTCGCCATGGTCAAGTTCAAGAAATTAGCTGGCGGCGGTTTTTTCAAGATCGCCAACCAATCCATGGACAAAGCTTTGAAACATTTAGGTTACACTGACCAGCAGGTTAAAGATATTGAAAGTTATGCCAAAGGCCATGGTTCTTTAATCGGTTGTCCGGGCATTAACCCAGAAGTCTTGAAAGAAAAAGGTTTTTCTGAGGCTGATTTAATCAGCCTTGAACAGAATTTACGCACGGCTTTTGACATCCGTTTTGCTTTCACGCCCTATGTTCTGGGCGAAGAGGTTTTGAAGCGCGTGGGCCTGAAAGACGAGCAAATTGCTGACCACGAATTGAATGTCTTGAAAGCCTTGGGCTTTACTGATGAAGAAATCAACGCGGCTAATGAATATGTTTGCGGCACCATGACCGTGGAAGGCGCCCCGCATTTGAAATTAGAGCATTACCCGGTTTTTGATTGCGCTAATAGGTGCGGCATGAAAGGCAAAAGATTCATTGCATATGACGCCCACCTAAAAATGATGGCCGCTACCCAGCCTTTCCTGTCCGGCGCCATTTCCAAAACCATTAACATGCCTAACGAAGCCACCATCCAGGATATTGAAAATGCCTATATGAAAAGCTGGAAATACATGTTAAAAGCTGTGGCTTTGTACCGCGACGGCTCCAAGCTTTCCCAGCCCTTGAATTCCATTTCAGGTTTGGATGAATTAGGCCAGGCCGAAACCAAGACAGAGGAAGTGAATGAGCAGGTCACACCCCAGCAGGTTTCTGATGCCGTGGCTGGCCAGGCGATCAGGGCGGCTTTGCCTAATAAACGCCGGGGTTTTGTGCAAAAATCTTTTGTGGGCGGGCATAAAGTTTACTTGCGAACTGGCGAATACCCAGACGGCAAACTTGGCGAAATTTTCATCGATATGTACAAAGAGGGGACAGCTTACCGCAGTTTGCTTTCCATGTTCGCCATTTCCATTTCTAAAGGCCTGCAATACGGTATTCCTCTGGAAGAATACGTGGACACCTTCACCTACACCCGTTTTGAGCCAGCCGGTCCTGTCCAAGGCCATGAAAACGTGAAAATGGCCACTTCTATCCTGGATTATGTTTTCCGGGTCTTAGGCTTTGAATATTTAGGCCGGACAGACTTGGTGCACGTAAAGCCGGACACTACCCCGCAGATGGACAATAAGCCCAGAGCTGTGCAAGAGCCTTTGCCAATCCACACGCCAAAAGTGAACATGACTGAAGCGGTGGCCAGCAACGTTGGCTTTGGCATGCATTCCAAGGATGAAGCCAGGCAGCAAGGCTATACTGGCGACCAATGCTCCGCTTGCGGGAGCATGAAAATGAAGCGTAATGGCACTTGCATCCTCTGTCTGGATTGCGGGGAAACCACGGGGTGCAGTTAGTTTTATATAAATTCGCATTAATAAAAAAATATATGCCAGAAGTCGAAGGAGCAGGAATAGAACAAGAGGCCAATGAGTATGGTCAGGAAATGGATCAAGCGCTTATTGATCTCGTGGTTAAGACAGCCCAAAAAGGGTCTGAGGCTGGACTCCGTGAAACCTTGAAAGACGCATATGAGTTACGTGATCACATCAATAACGTTAAAATGGATTACGAGGGCAAGCTTGATATTTCATCCTTACAAACCCGTGTTGATGAGCTTGTCGAGTTGTACGGCTTGGATGCCGAGAAATTTTCATTAAAGAGGCTTAAAGAACTCTTGGATGCAGTTGCGGTAAAGGAATAGTAATATTTTAAAAAAGAAGAAGCGACCCAACGGGGTCGCTTCTTAAATTTCCTCTGTCATTGCGGGCATATTAACCCCACCCAAACCCTCCCCTTAGTAAGGGGAGGAGTTTTCGGAATCTGCCCTCCCCTCCTTACCAAGGAGGGGGTTAGGGGGAGGTTTTTGTGTTAGGATTTAAGAAATGACCAAGCTTTATAATCAGAAAAAGCAAACGCCTTTACGCAAAATTTTGCGTAAGAATATGCCTAAAGCAGAAATATTGCTTTGGGGTAAATTGAAAAATAAACAATTGCTTGGTTTTAAGTTTCGTCGGCAATTCAGTGTCGGCAGATATGTAGTGGATTTTTATTGTCCACAATTACGATTAGCCATTGAAATTGATGGTGAAACTCATTTATCCAAAGATGCTAAAAGTTACGATCAAGAAAGGCAAAAGATTATTGAGAAGTTTGATATTAAGTTTTTACGTTTTTGGAATACTGACATATATAACAATATTGACGGAGTTCTTGAAAGGATAATTGAAAATCTAAATAAATTAAACAACCTCAATCCCTAACTCCTCGCAATGACAGAATGAAAAAAGAGCGGCCGTGGGGGTCGCTCTTTTGTAAGTAGCATTGAGGCTTGTATTTACGAAGATTTTGCAAAACTATTTTTGTAGTTTCTCAGCGTAGCAAAATCTTCTCGCAAAAAGTCTCGCCATAGGCCTATGCAACAAAGAGTAGTAAGACTGCCGATAACTAAGGCGATGGTAATGAAAGAACGTTGTAGGTCGCACACCACGATTCCACTACCGGCGAGAAGGTTGAGTCCAAGCAGGCAAGCGCATATCACTATGCTACACAAGCAGCCAATGTATGCGCTTGCTAGGCAACTAATTAGCGTAAGTATAAAGATGGAACCTGCAATGTAAAAGAGCTTATTTAAGACGCAAACAGAACGATGCATATTACCTCCGATTTGGATTTTACTCTTTTACGATAATTTAAGGCGTTTACTTTATATCTGTCAAGCACTTAAAAACGAAAAAGAGCGGGCCGGGAAGGTCCGCTCTTTAATGAAGGTTAGTCTAGGCTTATGCCCCAGTAGTCGTGGAAGCCGACAATTTGCCTGGTTTCATTGTTATACACTGCTTCACGGCCACAGAAATCATGAAAGTCTTTTTTCAAAACCTGGTTAATATACCCAAATGGTCCATCAGGCTCTAAGAGCAGGAGTCCGCGTCCACCATAGAACTGTCGGTCCTCATAGGCCAAATATAGAGCGCGTTTGACTACGTGGATTGCGGCTTGTGGGTACATCCCCCCGTAGTGCATTGTCCATCGAGGGATGTCATTTTCCCAGATGGTCGTGAAACCGGCGCTGTGATCGCCGTTCACACACCAACAGTCAACAAGACGCAGGCCGCCTTCGCGGAATTCAAATGCCTTGTACCCGGGCAAATTCGGGATAATCATTCTTTTTGCCCCTGAAGCAGCAGCCCAACCACTAAGCATCGCAGTAAAAAAGAATTCTTTGATTTCATCAATCGTTTTCATTACTTCCTCACTTTTTATTTGTACCCAGAGTCTAGAATAACACGCTACCCATGTCAATATTTAAAAAAGAGCGGCCGGGTGGTCGTTTATTTACTGCATTGACGTTTTTCATTATCGGGGTTAAGGTTTTACTCAGAATAAAGCACATTCCATAAATAATGGTCTCTAAAAGAGATTAAGGAGGTATGTCATGGCTTCTTGGGTAAAATTCATTTTTATCCTAGTCATTGCAATGGGTATGATACTGATTGTTGCCAATACTCAAAATTGGCCAGTTGCACTTTTACTGCCGGGATCTATTATCGGTCTGCTGGCCGCTCTCTTTGGAATTTCCGATAACAGTATTTCCTCCCGGAGAGAATCGGGATTTCATTTCCTAGCTGTCTCGCTTGCTGTGTTATTTACGGTTTTTCTCATCGATCAAACGGTAACTTATGGGTTTCGAGCTATGATGGCTGGCGTGCTTACTGGTGATGGTCCTCTGGCCACCAATAGCGAGCTCATAATATGCTGGTCATTGATAGCTGAAATAACACTCTGTGTATTGATGATCAGGTATATTCCCAGCCACATGGCCTCTGATACGAAACCATCTTATGACGGTTTGGCATAAGTAGGTCATATTGAACGGTCCGCGTAATAAGAAGGCTAACAGTGATCCTAACAAGAGTGGGTAAATGTACCCGCTCTTTTATTATATTTGTAAAAGAGCGGCCGGGGAGTCGCTCTTTTTAAGTTATTTAACGTGGCTTGGCTGTGGGGTACCTGTTAAAAAAATTGTGGCCATTGTTTAAACCCTGGCAGGGCATAATGGGCGCGAGCATCAATGAAACCCCTCAGGCAACCCAACAGAAACATCAGTGAATAAATAACAGGCAAAAGAGCATCATTCGTGTGGCTAGTTTTGTGCGCGCTGATCAGCCATATGATTACAGTTAGGAGCAAGACGACCATCATTCCAATTGCAATCGAATATCCAACTAGGAATGTAATTGCCAGAAGTTTGGATCCCGAACCTTGCGTGCGAAGGAGTAATGGCTTGAGGCCAAAGCGTATGATGACAGCCAGTATCGCAAAAGAGATAAGGAAGTTAATGAACATACTATCCTCCTGTTAGTCTGTGTTAATACTAGCGAATAATTCAAATTTTAGTCAATATTTAAAAAAGAGCGGGCCAGGATGGTCCGCTCCAATAGGCTGATTGTCAGCCCTGTGCTTGTTTTCGTCGGTACAAACGAATTTCTGTAATGTCTTTTTGAATCTGGCGTGATATAAGATAGAAGCCTGCTGCAAAGACTACCAGTGAACGAAGACATACTAATGTGGAAAGCGTGGGCTCGTTTCTCCAAAGAAATATCTCCGCAAGGAATATAAGAAGTGCTGCCAGGAGTGCAGAGCCAATAATGATCCATACCCCGAGAATAACCAACCACTTATTACCCGTGGTATTGTACGCTCGTTGCTTCATTAGGCTGTAGCCAATAGCACCAATCAAGATTGTTATTGCCATGTAGAGCAGTATTCTTATGTACATTTTAAACTCCTTGGTTTTGTCTGTTTTTATAACCCTAAAAGTTTCATGCTGGTTTGTCAACTAAAAAGAGCGGCCGGATGGTCGCTCTTTTTAACGGGCAATTTTAATTTGTTGGTTTTTAATGGATGCTGTCACGGTAATGGTCGCGTTTAAGCAAATGCCAAGGATGGGGTAAAGCAAAGAGATTGGCTGATTGTCCCAACGCAGAAGTACGATGCATAGTGTTAAGCCATGGCATATCGTCCAAAGTAGCCAGGGTAAAGCGTGTTCGTGGTGTGTACCCTTAATAACCCCAATAAATGTCGCAGCAAAGGAAATAGCCACGGCAAATTGAATAAATACATTTCCATACCAAGCGACTCCAGAAACATACCAACAAACAAGCGCTACTAAAGCAATATAGATTGCCATGCTGTCCAATTTACGAATCTCTTTCATGCGTCCACGAAACAAGCAAAAGCTAAACATGAAGAAGCAGTTGCCAGTAGCAACATACGCATTGATGGATTTTACCCAATCACCAGTGCCAAATTGGTAGGTGAATAGGTTTACCAAGCTAACACCGAACCAAATCATCCAAGAAGCAGCATTTGGCGTTGAACTACCAATTCGAGCCTTCTGGAAATAAATGATTATTGCGGTAAGGTTTGTTAAAGCCAACAAACACCCCAGGATAAGACTGGTTGTATTTTGCATGATTAGCCTCTTTTCAAGGGTTCAATTTTCAAGAAAATTTAACCCAATTAAGACGTATTGTCAACTCTTTAAAAAAGAAAAAGCCGCCAAAAGATTTGACGGCTGAAATTGTTTGAGCCTGGAAACCCCACGATATACAGGGTGTTCTTGCCCTTGGGGCTATGTCCCTCACGAACCACAACCCCGCGACCGTTATTGCTCCAGGCTCAAATTTGGTTGGCATTATTTCCGCTCGGCAATTAAGGTATAGGTCGGCCGATTCTTTATGTTTTCGGTTTGGAGGTTAATCTCAAAAAGCTTAACTTTTTCGCCACAGGTCAGCTTAAGCGTATCGCCAACCAGGACAAAATAATTGATAGAATCACCCGACCTGACAATTACCCAGGAAATACCACCACCGAGCAGGCTCACGGTTTGGACCGTGAAAACTTGATCTGGCCGGAAAGGGGTTAAGGTCTGCTCCTGATTGGTCTTATTACTCGGAATGAACAAAACACTGGCAAGTAAGGCCACAAATCCAACTATTAGAACAACTTTCCACCACAAAGGAATTTTTTTATCATTGTCCACTTCCTTCTGATAAGATTGTTCAAGTTCAATTCAAAGAAAATTAGCAATTATCGTTTTAAATGTCAATATTTATAAATGACTACTATGATATAATTATCATATATAATTAACTAAATAACTATATGGAAAAAAGAGGTGCATCACTTTTTATCCCTATTGCATTAATAATCATCGGCATAGGTTGGTTAATCAGCAACCTGGGGGCTAAGGATTTTGGCCAGGTCTTTGGCGACTGGTGGCCAGTATTATTCATGATTGGCGCAGCCTTAACCTGGTATAACAATAAAAAGCAGGTAACTGGGCCGCTCATTTTCATGGCTTTAGGTTTGTTTTTACTGCTTTCTAACCTGAACGTGGTTACGGGAAACGTTTGGAATTATTTTTGGCCGATAATAATTATCATCATTGGCTTTTCCATCATCAACAACCGCCGAGGTTCAGATCATAAGGGTGAAATAACGGATGATGCTAGAATTTTCACGGCTTTTGGCGGCCAAGAAAGGTATATGGATGGCAAGGATTTTAATGGCGGGGAAATTACAGCCATATTTGGCGGAGTGGACTTAGACTTGCGTAAAGCGGTTTTTACCAAAGATGCGGATATCCAGATTCTCGCCGCCTTTGGCGGAGTGGATATTCTGGTGCCAAAAAACCTTAAAGTGGAAGTTTCAGGTATCCCGATTTTTGGCGGTTTTGGCAACAAAGCCCATTTAGAAGGCAGTCCCATCGCAACTTTAAGAATCCACGGTACGGTTGTGTTTGGCGGCGTGGATATCAAAAACGAAAAAGTTTGAATATAAAACCCCGTTTTTTAGGCGGGGTTTAATTGACTTTAGTTGATTTGGTCAATAGAAATGGCAAGTTCAGTGAGGAGTTCTTCTTGATCCGACAAAACCAGTTGGTTGTCGCTGATTAATTCAAAAATCGCATAACGGTGGGCTCTGAACAGTCTGAGGATTTTTTCGACCTCTTCATCTTGAAAGCTTGCTAAGTCTTTATAAAAGAGCAGGATTATCAAAGAATCAGAAACCTCTTTGTGGGTAATTAGGTCTTCCAACAACAGTTCTGGGCGTACATGGCTGTAAATAGCCGTAGTCAAACCTGAGATGATGTCCTTGTATTTCCCGGTGCCAATATAAGACCAATATAATTCCAGCAACCGGCTTTCTCTTTTGAGTACATCCGGTTCTGTGCTGATTATTGACTGTACCATTCCTTCAAAGCTGTCTAAAACAACGGCTGGGTCAGGCATTTTACCCTCCTTATAAGTTGCAGTCTTTATTTTTCTTGACTTAATTTTCCCTTAATTTGGCGGATATGTCAAAAAGAAAAACCTTCCGGGTAAGGGAAGGTTTTTAGTTAACAGGGCTATCTACGGAATTCGCACCACCATTTATGGTGCTGTCCTTGGTATCGTCCGCAATGTGAGCATTTAAAAGACTGTACATGCCCAAACCGACCAACACATTCTTCTTTGTTTCTTGCTTTACACCAGTATTTGTGTGGCTGTCCTTCAGGCTGTTTGCATACTGGACAACTCATTTGTTTTTTCTCCTGCGAATCCGCACTTAAATTGTTGTGGAATCAGACAATGTGTTAAAGAATCCCTTCAGTAGTCAAGTCAAGCTTTTTAAGCAGGTTCAATGGTTAGGGAAGATTCGCCGACTGAATGCAGGCCGGGGATTTTTTGGGTTAAATAGTGCTGGGTGTTGATCCATTCATGGGATATTTCCAACACATCGCCCTCGCTCTTTTCCTCTTCCCATTCCAGGACTACCCGGTCAATAAAATGGCCATTTAAAAACAGGTCGTCCATGATAAGCGTGAACTTAACCGTCATTTTTTGCCCTTTCTGTCATGACAGTTTGGGCATCCTATGCACAGTGTTTCCAGCAAATTCCCATTGTTGAAAATTTTAGGAACGTTTTTGTTCCGCCAACTTTAACATTACTTTTTTAATATGTCAAAAAGCCCTTAGGTATCCTAAGAGCTTTTTAAACATCAATTTTCATGGAGGATTATTCGTTTGGTTTGTGGCAAAACCCAGAACAATAATCCAATTGTTCCGCCAATGGCGATGAAGATCCGAGCGTCAATCAGGTTAATTACTGGCCCGATTAAATACTGGATGAAAGCGCCGAAGGCAAAACCGACAATACCCCAAAAAATGAAGTAGAATTTCTGGGTGTATATCAAACCCAAACCAAGTGATGTCATTCCAATACCCAGAATCCACATTGCCCAAGGGTTTAAAAATCTTAATAGACAGGCGGCAATTATGCCAATAGCAATATAAAGCAGAAGCTTGGACATTTCTCCTCCTCGTGATTGTATTTATTTGTCAATAAAACCACCTTAATTTAATGTAAACAGCCTGTCAAATAATAAACCCGCAGGCCTGGCAGCGAGCGGGTTTGACGATAAAGAAAGCTTGGAATGCTTTTATGAGCGTGTGCTTTTCCTGTTGCCAGCGGTGCATTCCGTGTGCTTTCTTGAGCCGAAGATAGCACTGACCGCTTTTATATTGGCATTATAGGGTTTTTCTCAGGTTTGGTCAAAAAAATGCCTGCTCGAGAGTTCGAGCAGGCGGTAAAGAGCTGGACTTTGCTACCAGTAGCAAACTAATAGCAAGTCCTTGGCGCGGGTAAAGAAACTTCAGCATGTTCCCAAATTATTATAGCAATATTCAATTTTTTTGAAAAATCGACCAGTCGGTTTATAATAATCTGGTATGAGACTGTTAAAAATTCCAAAATTAAAGCAATTTCCAAGGGGTTTGAATATCTACTATTTTGGCAAAGGCAAAGGCAAGACTACGGCAGCCATCGGTCTGGCAACCAGGGCGGTTGGGTATAATCTAAAGGTTTTATTTTTCCAGTTTTTCAAAAGTCCCAAATGGCCTTCAGGTGAAAGGCTGGCTTTGGAAAAATTAGGCGTGAAAGTGGAAATCCATGGGTCTGGTTTTGTGGGCATTTGGGGGGACAAGAAAGCTTTTATTGAACATAAAAAATCCGCAGAGCAGGCTTTTAGCTTGGCGAAAAGATTATTGCTGTCCGGAAAATACCAAGTGGTGATTTTTGATGAAATTATTTCCTGCTTGGAAGTTGGATTATTGAAAGAAAAACAAATTGTGGATTTAATAAAGCAAAAGACCGCATCGCTTAAAATCAAAAACTCGCATTTAATCATGACTGGCCATCAAAAATATCCGAGTTTAGCAAAGTATTGTGATTTGATTACGGAAATGAAAATGGTCAAGCATCCTTTTTATAAAGGCTATCTGGCTGTCAGGGGAATCGATTATTAAAAAAGATCGTGATGGAAACCCTGGTGGAGTTTTTAACCCCTCCCAAACCCTCCCCTTAGTAAGGGGAGGAGTTTCAGCACCAGCCCTCCCCTCCTTACTAAGGAGGGGGTTAGGGGGAGGTTAAAGATTTAGAATGACAGAAAAGAAAAAGCGCTCCGACGATACGTCGGGGCGCTTTAAAGTGCAATTTTGGTTATAACGTGCTTAACCTATGGGACTAATGGCTTTCTAACTGACTTCTCTTGCAAGGAAAATATTCAGATCGAAATCATAAATAACTCCGAATTTTTCCTTGCTGTCAGAGTTCTTAGTGCAGTCATTCATTTTGACCCTACATTCCCAATGAATGATTTTTAAGCCCGCTTCAACCCGGGTGTGAATACCCTGGATCATGACCATAGGATTAAGGAAAGCAGTTATGCCGTTCTTTTTATTCTTCTTATTATCCGGAATTAATCCGAGTGCTGAGATCCTGCCTTGAAAATAATTTGGATCGTATTCCTCCGCCCGACCCGCCATACTAATAAAATAACCCTTTTTAAGAACCAGTTCAAAGGCTTTGATAAAGTCGTCAGTCTTCTTAAAAAAGTCAGCATCAGTTTCAGTCTTTTTAGTTCTTGGTTTACCCACCCACAACTCCTTTCATTCTTTTCATTTTATCAAGTAGCATTTTTTAAGATTATCGAATAATTCTATGCCAGAAGACGATTTTTTGTCAATCCATTGTGCTATTAACCGTGCGCCTTTAAGCAAGTTTAGTTATGTCCTATAGAAAAAGCGCCGTTCGAGTGAGCGGCGCCAAATGTCGTCAGAAGAAAGAGTTTTGATAGTTATCAGTTGAACACAAAACGGTAGCGATAAGAGCCAGTTAGCCACTGCTTGCCACGATCAAGATCCGTGCGAATCTCGTAGTCTACGAAGTAGCTTCCGAATGGAAGTGTGGCCATTGGCGTACTTGAAGTTAACCAAGACGTAATTGACACTACAACCTCCTTCTTAAAATATCCAAAAACACTAAAAAGTTACATTAAAAGATAGCATATTTGTTGGGTTTGTCAAGGTGTGCTATCTTTCTAGTACTTAACAATTTAAACAGGCAAGCCGGTGTGAATCCGGCACGGTCCCGCCACGGTATTCCCGCTACTTTCGGTAGCGAGGACAGTCCGACGCCTTTCTGCCTCTTTGGCGGAAAAAGTCAAATCCTTCGGGAAAAGGTCGAACAGGTTGGGAAAAAACCTGCGACTGTCCTGATGTCGCAGGCGTTTTTTATTTCTTTTTTAATTACATTTATGAAAAAAAATTATAAATTATTCAGCCTGTTAATAGTTTCCGCGTTTTTAGTCTTAACCGGTTGCACAAAAACCACCAATACTAACACAAATTCAGCTAATATTAATGTTAATGCAACCACAAATCAAAACACCAATACTGATACGGTTTATATGTATAAAGGTAATGACGGTAAAACCGCCATTGAATTACTTAAGACTAAGTTTACGGGCGTAACAACTACCAAATCAGGCAGTGACGAATTCGTGAATGGCATTAATAACCAAGTGGCAGGCGCAAAGCAGTACTGGGGATTTTATGTGAATGATAAAGCGGCTACAGTCGGGGCAAGCGATTATATCACCAAATCTACGGATACCATTGAATGGAGGTTAATATCTTACTAAAAAATATGGGAATGAAAAAAGTGTTGACTTTAAAAAACCTCATTGCTGTTTTATTAGTTGCCTTTGCCGTGGTGGCCAGGTTCTTGCCCCATCCGGCAAACTTTGTGCCTATTGCGGCTGTGGCCTTGTTCAGCGGGGTTTATTTGGGTAAAAAAACCTCAATTGCCGTGCCTTTAATTGTCATGATTGCTTCGGATATTTTTTTGGGGCTCCATAATTTGATTTTTTTCACCTGGGGCTGCATGATCTTGGCAGGCCTGATCGGTTGGTGGGTCAAGGACCACAAAAACTGGAAAACTGTTGTTGGCGCTTCCTTGGCAAGTTCAATTATTTTTTTCTTAGTGACCAATGCCGCGGTTTGGGTGGTGAATATGGGGGATTTTTATGCCCGAAATTTTTCTGGCTTAATCATGTCGTATACATACGCCTTGCCTTTTTTCCGAAATACGGTTTTGGGTGATTTGTTTTATACCACCGCGCTCTTTGGCGTCATGGAATTGGCTCTTGCTTGGCAGAAACATCGTCAGTTAATCAGGGCTCAAGCCTGATTGCGTAATAAGTGTTTAAGCGGTAAAATAGCGGCCATGCGCAACTATTATCGATACACGCCAGCCAGTAGGGGGTCTTTTGGCCGGGGAACTGGTCAAAATACAGGCAGAAATCGCTTAACCATTGGGATTGTCCTAATAGTCGTGGTTTTGCTGTTTGTGGCTTATTTAAAGACTGGTAAAAAGGTAGACAATACCAATTCCGAGATTGCCAACCTTAACATTCCAGCGGGCAATCTTTCGATCAAAGCGGCCAGTTTAACTACTGCTGATTGCGACGGGGTAATCAGCGTGGCCGATACTTCGGAAAAAGTCGTAACTTTGACTTATGATGTGGGGACCTTGCCAGGTGATTTGGAAAAAACCATTACCGCCGCTAAGGCCGCCAATGTGCCCACGGCTTTTTTCGTGACTGGAAAAATTATCGAAACCAACAAACCGCTGATCGAAAGCATTCATGCGGCCAGCATCCCAATTTACAACCACAGTTACGATAATTTGCGTTTTACCACGCTTGAAGATAGGGAAATCGAAGCCCAATTGCAAGGCACGGATGATTTGATCAAGACAGTCACTAATGTTTCTTCCAAGCCTTATGCCCGATTGCCTTTTGGCGTTAGTTCAGAACATGTTGTTGAAATAATGCGCCAAGCCGGATATTGCCCCTTAACCTGGACGGTTGATGGCCTGGATATTTCCTCAACAGCCACTTTGGATTCGGTCAGTAATAGAATTGATACCTATATCAAACCCGGTGGAATCATTTTATTGCACGCGGCCAGTGACTTGGCTGCTACTGCTACCCCGCGGATTATTTCGGAGTTACAGGCAAAAGGCTACCGTTTTGTTTCTTTGGACGAACTTTTCCGGATTGCCAAGCCAGTGAATTCAAATGCCAATACTTCGCAAAACCAAAATTCAAATTTGAACCAGACCCAAGCTGAGGATAGCCAAGTAAAACCTGCTTAAAGCAAGTTTTCAGGTAAGTATGATATAATTGTGGGCGAAATTTTTAATCCCAAAAATTGTATATAATAATTGCTAAATTACTATGGAAAATTTACCCCCATCTCCTTTAAAGCCAATTAATCCAAAAACCCCCAAACCGATAACTGTCCAGACTTTGGTTGTGGCCGTGGTTTTAAGCCTTGTTTTAGGCACGGTCGGCGGGTCTTTGGGCGGCTTGGCGGTTTCTGGAAATCTTGGCAATTGGTTTGGTAAAAGCAGCTCAACTGCCAGTGCTAATACCAGCTCGACCTTGAGCGTGCAGGAAGAATCCCAAACCACGGACGTGGTTAAAAGGGTCCAACCTTCAGTGGTGAGTATTATTATCAGCAAAGATTTGAGCAAGATTTATAGCCAAAGCGGGCCGTTTAATTTCTTTTTTGGGACTCAAGGCAATCCAACTGCCCCAGGCTTGCAACAAGTTGGCGGTGGTTCAGGTTTTATTCTGACTGCCGACGGTTACATCATGACCAATAAACACGTGGTCAGCGATACGCAAGCTGAATATTCGGTGGTTACCAATGACGGCAAAACTTACACGGCAAAGTTAGTGGCGACTGATCCGGTTAATGATTTAGCGGTGGTGAAAATCGAAGCCAAAGATCTGACGCCAGTAGTTTTTGGCGATTCTAGTACTTTGACAGTTGGTCAAACTGTTATTGCCATCGGTAATGCCTTAGGTCAGTACCAAAACACCGTGACTAAAGGTATTGTTTCGGGCTTAGCCAGGGATGTGACTGCCGGTGATGGCAGTTCTAGTGAAACTTTGACCAACGTCATCCAGACTGATGCGGCTATCAATTCGGGTAATTCTGGCGGACCCTTGGTAAATTTGGAAGGTCAAGTGATTGGCGTGAACACGGCGGTCAGCCAAGAAGGCCAATTAATTGGTTTTGCGATTCCCGGTAACCAAGCCAAACAAGTTTTTGATAGCGTGCAAAAGACCGGTAAAATTGTCCGGCCATTCTTAGGCGTCCGCTATGTGGAAATTACCAAGGCTATTCAAGCCCAAGAAAAATTAAGCGTCGATTATGGCGTTTTGATTCAAAGTGGTAATAGTGCAAATGAACCAGCTATTGTTTCTGGCAGTCCGGCGGAAAAAGCGGGTTTGAAAGAGAATGATATTGTCCTGGAAATTAATGGAGTCAAATTAGATTCAACCCATGGCCTGGCAACCGAAATCCAGAAGTACGCGCCAGGTAATGAAATAAGTTTAAAAGTCTTAAGTGGCGGCAAGGAAAAAACTATTAAAGTCACTCTCCAAGAATTTAAGTAAAAAAAACCCCGGAATTCCTTCCGGGGCTATGAGTTTAATATCGGGACATAAGGTGATTGATTTCCCAAGTGGAGATATGAGTTCTGTAATCCTCCCATTCAACGTTTTTGTTGTTTAAAAGCGCTTTAAAAATGTGTAAACCTAGAGCATGTCTGAGAAAGGTGCTTTTTTGAGCAATCTGAATGGCTTCTTTCAAGGAGCCGGGGAGCATTTTGATGTGGTTCTTTTGGTGATCACCCAAAGACATTTCAAAAACATTTTCCTCAATAGGCCGGCCGGGGCGGATTTTTTGGGCAATACCATCCAAACCCGCGGCTAACATTGTCGCAAAGGCTAAGTAAGGGTTGCAAGTAGGATCTGGTGAACGCAGCTCTACACGAGTGGCTTTTTCTTTTCCCAAGCGGTATCCGGGAATCCGGATTAAGGAAGAACGGTTACGGCTACCGTATGAGATGTAACACGGCGCTTCATAACCGGGCAAAATGCGCTTGTAAGAATTCACCAATTGGTTAGTGACCACGCAGAATTCCTGGGCATGCCGCATTAAGCCGCCAATGAAATACTTGGCAACCCTGGACAGGTTAAAACTTCCAGTCGGGTTGAAAAATGCATTTCGGTCTCCAGTAAAAAGCGACATGTGGGTATGCATGCCAGAGCCGTTTTCGCCAAAAATCGGCTTGGGAAAAAAGGTGATGTACAGACCATGCTTTTTCGCTACCTTTTTTGCCACCCAACGGATAAGCATGACTTGGTCAGCCATGGTCAGCGCTTCCTGGTATTTAACGTCGATTTCGAATTGGCTGGGCGCCACTTCATGGTGGGAGCATTCGCCGCGGATGCCGATTTTTTTCAAAACATCGACGATTTCTTCTGCCAGGTTGCCAGCCGAGTCAAAATAACCTTGATGGTCCAGCGGAATGGGAGTATTTTCGTCTTTAAAAACGAAAAATTCGATTTCCGGACCGACATAAAAAGTGTAACCCAGGCGTTTGGCTTTTTTGAGTATTCTTTTCAAACATTGGCGCGGATCGCCCGGAAAGGGCTGGCCATTGGGCTTGCGGATGTCACAAAAGAATATTCCCACCGGCTGGTTAATGCCCGAGATTTCCGCGGGTAGAACCCGAAAGGATTTCAGCCTGGGAATTGCCATCAAATCTGATTCTTCCAATCGGACAAAGCCTTGGATGGACGAGCCGTCAAAGCCTTGGCCAAGCTCTAAGACCTCGTAAATTTCGTCGGAGGTAATGCTCATTTCCTTAAGACCGCCCAAAATATCCGTAAAGAGTAGACGGAAATGGGTAATTCCTGCCATTTTGCCTTTCAGCCACAAGGGCAAGACGTTGCTTTTCATGTTTATTCTCCTTCCGGACTTGGTTTATTTAACTGTTGGTTTTTAAATTTTCAAAAATACAATTTGACTTTTCGCCCTCCGAAAAGTTTGGTTTTGTTTGCCAGTTACTGAGTTTTGATGGGAATAGTGTACCAAACTGTTATTGGGGGTCAAGTTTGCTTTTTTTAAAGAAAATCAGTTAATATTCAGGCATGCCCGCAATCCTTAACCAAATCCAAGACCTCCAGTCGAAGCTTGTTTCGACTTGGAGGTTACTTTGACCTTGATCAGAAAAAACAAAAGCTTTTAGAACTGGACGACCAGATGAGTCAGCCGGACTTTTGGTCAGATACTCTCAAAGCAAAGGCCATCAGCCGTCAGGCCGAAGGAATGCGTAATGAAATCCAAGCCTGGACCGAATTGCAGAAGCATTTGGCGGATTTGTCGCAGTTTGCGCAAGAAGCCAAAGCCGAAGTTGATTTGCAAGCGGAAATTGAAAAAAAGTTTTTAGACTTAAAACTACAATTTGAAAAATTAGAATTCCAGGTATTGCTGGCTGGTAAGCATGATGAAAAAAATGCAATTTTCGCCATCCATGCTGGAACCGGCGGGGTTGATGCTCAGGATTGGGCGGAAATGCTTTTGCGCATGCTTTTGAGGTTTTGTGAAAAAAAAGGCTGGATGGCCAAAGTTGTGGACGAAGCCAAAGGCCAGGAAGCCGGCATTAAAAGCGTGACCGTGATTGTTGAGGGCAGATATGCTTATGGTTATTTAAAGTCCGAAGCCGGTGTCCACCGCTTGGTCAGGATTTCACCCTATGATGCGGAAAAAATGCGCCACACCTCTTTTGCCTTGGTTGAAGTCTTGCCGGAGTTTGAGGAAATTGAAGAAATGCCCATTGATGAAAAAGATTTGCGGATTGATACTTTTCTATCATCCGGCCATGGTGGCCAAAGCGTGCAAACCACTTATTCAGCAGTCAGGGTTGTCCATCTGCCAACGAATATTGTGGTGACCTGCCAAAACGAAAGGTCGCAAAAACAAAACAAGGAAACTGCCATGAAAATTTTGCGGGCAAAATTGCACCAAATTTCCTTTAATAAGCAGCAAGCGGAAAAACAGGAATTGCGCGGGGCTTATAGCGAAGCCGCCTGGGGCAACCAGATCCGCAGTTATGTGCTTCAGCCTTATAAATTAGTAAAAGACCATCGTTCCGAAGTGGAAAGCCACCAGCCAGACGAAGTCTTGAATGGGGATTTGGACAAGTTTATTGAGGGTTATTTGCGCTGGTCAACCGCCAGAAATCAATAATTTTTCCTTTGACACCAAGCTTTTAAATAAGGTAAGGTGTTTTTAATGTAAACAAAAATGAAAATTCTTTGACAACTTGAAGAAAGGCAGGAAAACAAATGTGCGGAATTGTTGGTTATACTGGTTCACAGTCGGCCAAACCGATTTTGATTTCAGGCTTAAAACGTCTTGAATATCGGGGTTATGATTCAGCTGGTATTGCGGTTCTTAAGGACGGTAAAATTGAAGTCATCAAGCAAGTTGGATCAGTCAGCGCTCTGGATTCTGCGGCTTTAGCGTTTGATCAACCGGATATCATAACTGGCATTGCTCACACGCGTTGGGCGACTCACGGTGAACCCAACGATGTTAATGCCCATCCGCATTGCGGCTGTGGAGAAACCATATTGGCATGCAAGTTAAAGGTGGTCTTAGTCCATAATGGGACCATCGAAAATTTTGAATCGCTTCGGCAGGCAGTAATTGAACGCGGTCATGTAATAACTTCTGAAACCGATTCAGAAATTTTGGCCCATTTGATTGCCGAAGCTTATGACGGTGATCCATTAAGGACTTTGCGCACTGCTCTTGGTCAAGTCCAAGGGACATATGGTTTAGCCGTGTTGTTTGAGGGTATTGATGATCAGATTTTTTTCGCTCGGAATGGTGCACCTCTCGTACTAGGCATAAGCGACCAGGGCAATTTTATTGCCTCGGATGCAATTGCCTTCAGAGAATTTACTGACCGCATGGTTAACATCCAGGATGGTTGCGTTGGCTGGGTGTCTAAAGACCATCACCATGTTGTAGACATGAATGACGTGCCATTAGCAAGTGTTATTGAATCCGTCCCTTTTTCCTTGGAAGCTGCAGACAGGGGTCGACATGATCACTTTATGAAGAAAGAGATTGGCGAACAGCCATTAACTTTAGCCAATGCATTACAAGGCCGACTTTTACCAAATGGCAAGGTCAAGCTTGGTGGTTTGGACTTGAATGCTGACATCTTGAGAACGATTGAAAGTCATGGTTTTGTCGGCGCCGGGACTTCCTTAAACGCCGGTATGATCGCCAAGATCTTGTTTCAAGAAATCGCTGAAGTCCATGCTGATTGGGAAAACGCTTCAGAATTGGCAAACCAGAGGTGGCCTAAGTTCCGGGACAATACTGCGTTTTGGGCTATAAGCCAATCTGGTGAAACCCAGGACTTGATTGAGGCCATCAAAACCATTTTACGGCAAGAAGTCCAATGTTTTGGGATTGTTAACAAGGTTGGTAGCGTAATTGCCAGAATGGTTGGTAAAGGCGTGTATATTCATGCTGGCTTAGAAATAGGCGTAGCATCAACCAAGGCTTTTACTAATCAGGTTATTACCCTGACCTTGATCGCGCTTTATCTCCGGCAAATTCGTGGTCTAGAACGGGCATCTTGGGTAGACCGGATAATCTTTGACTTGCACAAACTTCCCGAGCTGGTAGGTCAAATTCTTGCTCGCGAAGAGCAGATTATTGCTGCTGCTGAGAAGTATGCTGGTTATCCGAACTTCTTGTATCTTGGGCGGGGGTTAAATTACCCAGTGGCTTTGGAAGGTGCTTTGAAACTTAAGGAAATCGCCTATGTTAATGCGATTGGCTATTCAACTGGCGAAATGAAACACGGGCCAATAGCCTTAATCGATGGTGGTTTCCCGACTATGGTTATCGCGCCAAAACAGGATAATTTTTATGCGCGGATCGTTACCAACATCAACCAGATTCGCTCGCGGCATGGCCGGATAATCGCGGTTGCAACTGACGGCGATGAAGGCATATGCAATTGCGTGAATGATGTCATTTGGATTCCGCCAGTTGACTATTTCCTGAGCCCAATCTTAGCGGTGGTGCCGTTACAGCTTTTTGCCTACCATATCGCTCGGATACGAGGCCTTGATCCAGACCAGCCTCGTAATTTGGCCAAAAGCGTTACGGTTCATTAATTCGTCCTTTAAAAACACCCCATTTCAAAGTGGGGTGTTTTGACATATTTAAATGTTTCTATTAAATTGATATTGACAAGCGGACGGGCCCTTTATGACCCCTTCTCGCTGGCTTTTCATTACATCCTTTATTATATGTGCCGGAATTAGCCTGGTTTATCCAGGAGTTTCTTTGTATCTGAAAGTTTTTTGGTTTAGTTTGGTAATTTTAGTAATTGTTTTTTGGCAAATAGGCGCTAAAGGTTTTTTTATTGGTGTAATGTTTTTAAGTTTGACCATCTTCCGTACCCAATCTTTTTTAGATTTTGAGCCGTTAGTGGCAACAAATTATGTAGCAAAAGGGAAGGTAGAGAAAATTTTAGATGAAAGTTTTAACCGGCAAAACATAATTATTGAAAGCCAGAACGGAAATTTACTAGTATCAATAGTCAATCAGAAAATTAAAATAGGGGATTATGCAGAAATTTTCTGTCAGCAAGTTTCTATACCAAAAATATCGTTTACCAAGATCCGGCAAAACCAACTTTCTGGAGAATGCCTGAAACCCGAAATTAAAAAGATTATTCCAAGTAAAATAAACTTCAAGAATATTTTTTACCAAGCTGGCCAAAATTTTTCCGGGAGTTTGCAGAAAATTTTACCATTACGAGAAGCTAGTTTGGCAGCAGGCATGACTATTGGCGATACAACCAATTTTTCTAAAGCGGAACTGGATAATTTTCGCAAGACTGGCATTAGCCACATTATTGCTGTTTCCGGCTCCAATCTCTCAATTATCCTGATTTTTATTACCTTTGTTTTCCAAAAATATTTTTCCAAAACCCTAAAAATCCTTTTGATTTCAGGCTTAATTTTTTCGTTTGTAGTTTTGACTGGCGGCGAGGCTTCGATTTTAAGAGCTGCAGTCATGGCTATTTTAGCTTTAATCGTCCAAAGACTGGGCCGGCCGGTTTCCGGCATTAATTTGCTTTTTACAGCTGGTATAATTTTATTAGTAATCAATCCCAGCCTGCTTTATGACAGCAAAGGCTTTCAACTTTCTTTTGGTGCGACTTTTGGTTTGATTGCCTTTTCACAAATTTTGGAGAATAAATTTAGCTTTTTGCCTAAAGTTATCAATTCCGTACTTGCCGCCACTCTAGGCGCAACCTTTGGTACATTAGCAATCTCTTTAATAAATTTTCAACAGGTTTCCATAATTGGGCCTTTGGTAAATATAATAGTCGTACCATTAGTACCCTGGATAATGGGTCTGGCAATTTTTGTGGGTTTGGTTGGTTTTGTTTTTGTGCCCCTAGCCCAGTTTATTGGTTTAAGCGCTTGGGCTTTACTAAGGTTCGTGGAAATAACCTCGGATTTTGCTGCACGTTTGCCAGGTGCCAGCTTAATTTTGCCAAGTTGGTTGGCGATTGTCCTAAGTTTATTTATCATAGTTTTATTGAGCCTAATATTTAAAAAACATGTCAAAACCTTTTTTGCTTAAACGCAGAGCCATAATCACTTGCTTGGTGATTATTATTATCAGTTTTGGTATTGGCTATTGGCAGAGCTTAGAAAGCAAAGACCTGCGCGTCTGGTTTGCGGATGTGGGCCAGGGTGACGGCATAATCATTCGTACGCCAAATCAATTTAATATCATTATTGATGGCGGACCGAACGTAGATTTTATCAAAACCGTTGATAAGAAATTGCCTTTAACTGACCAAAGTATTGATTTATTGGTTATTAGCCATCCAGACGCGGATCACATTACGGGTTTGGTCGGCTTATTAAAAGTTAATCGGGTTAAACAAGTTTTAATGACTGATGCCATAAGCACTTCCAATACTTTTAAAAGTCTGAGCAATTTAATTACTGAAAATCACATTCCGGTCATTAAAGCGGAGGCTGGTCAGGAATTTATTTTTGGTGAAGTGAAGGCTAAAGTCTTGTGGCCGCCAAAAAATTACCAATTTGATCCCAAAGATTTAAACCAAAGTTCAATAGTTTTGGAAATATCTTATGGTAAGCAAGATTTTTTGTTCACTGGGGACGCGCCAGAGGATGTGGAATTAAGTTTAATAAATAATAAAGTTTTAAATCCAGTGGAAGTCTTGAAAGTTTCCCATCATGGCAGCAAATCAGCAACCAGCGAAAATTTATTGAAAATTTCCAAACCCCAATACGCCATCCTTTCCGTTGGTTTGAATAATAAATACGGTCACCCTGCACCTTCAATTGTCAATCGGTTGCATACCTTAGGCATTCAGATGTTTCGGACAGATTACCAAGGTGAGATTTTATTCAAAAGCTCTAAGGATAATTTAATCATTAAAGCCCAAAATTAAAATTTTACCGCTATTGACAAAAAGGTCGGGATGTGGTAGCCTGGCTTGTTATAGCCATGGGTCTCCCCGGGTTATAGCTCCAGCCGCAAGGTTGGAAGTTCGTTGACAAGTGAATAACGAGTTAATGAATAAATGGGGAAATAACAGAAGTACGTAATATAAAACGGCTTCCGCCTGATGGCGTGGAGTAGGAGGTTTTTTGTATGTCAGACATGGATCAACCCGATCGTGGGCGAAAAGACCGCGATCGAAACTGGCGTGGCCGAGATCGTCGGCCCTATGGTGAAAACGGCGGTGGGGGGAAGCTCGCACTGCTGATTTCATCAGCAAAATATGATTCCCAGACGGGGCTCATCACAACCATTGTTACCGCAATGCGCGGCAACAAACCCGCACCTTCGGTGCCGGTTATACTCCACGTCGACGGAACTAATGTCGACCAAGGTGTTACGGATGCTAGTGGACAAGTTTCCTTTCTCACAAGGAACAGCCTGCCAGCTGGTGAATACCTAATCGCTGTGCGGGCGCAGGGCGAAATTGCCTCTGCCCAGCAAGTTCTCAAGGTTTATGATGAAGCGCCTGTTTCATCTAATGCGCCGGTCATTGAAGTCGAGTACGTTTCACAATCCAATCCGGACGGCTTTCAAGTCGCACTCTTCATTAGCGTTCTGCGGGGATTAACGCCTGCACGGGATGTGGAAGTGGACATTGAAGGATTCGTCGGTGCCGGAAGATTTCACACTGACCATCGCGGGATGATCGAGGTTGGGTTAACCATTCTCAACCCGAAAGGCGAGCAGAAATTGTTCGTTCCTTACAGGATCATAATCGAGACACCTGCATATGCAACTTCCCGGGTGCTCACTCTTGAGCGGCCCGAGCCCAAGCGCGTGAAAAGCGCGTCTTTCAGCAAGGCCATTCAGATATCGCCTGGCGAGTACAGGGCTCGTGCGACCTGCGAGGATGGTGAAGGCAAACCCGTGAAGGGCGCTAAACTTTCCTTGACTGGTTATGGCGAGCCCGAGTCGCTTGTGACTGACGCTGATGGTGTAGCCGAATTTACGATGAGGTGCGATCCGGATAAACGCAAGACCATCTTTGTCATTGATATCCCCAGCGTCGCCAAAAGCGAGGAGTACAATTTGACCGGCCCGCTCAAACTGCGAAAAGCAGAAGCGGGTGGGGCAGGGCGCAGTCTTTTTGGTTCAATTTTCAGAACCAATAATGGCCGCGCTTGGGTGCTCCTGGGCGTTTGCTTGGCGGTTATGGCTTGGTGGGGACTTGAAGTTTCCGCCTTGGCCACTTCTTACATGGACCAGCCGGTAGCGAAAGATCTGCGGGTCGAGTTTGACCGCAATCCGGTTGAACAGTCTGTTTACCAGTACGTTGACAACAATCAGCCGCCTGTGCAACCTGCTCCCATCAAGCGAGACCATCTTTCTTTTTGGGGTTTTGTCCGGTTGACTGGCCTAATGTTGGTGCTGATACTGGCCGTGGTCATTTATTGGCCGTGGTCGCGTCTGGATGAACTAGGTTTCTTTTTCCAAACCATCTGGGATCGTCTTTCCGACGGTTCCGGTGGAATGGTGAAGGATGAGCAACCAGGGGTGTTGCGTCGCTTTTTTGAGTCCTATATAAAACGTAACCAGCAGCCTGTTGTGGTGGTTGCGGCTACTGAAGGTGGAACTGTCCCGGTTGCCGCTGCTGCGCCTGCGCACAGTGGCGGACTAGAGAAGTATGGTCATTGGTTGGCAATCATTCCGTTGCTTATAGCGGAAGTTGCCGACTGGTTTCGCACGCTTTCCAAAGCAAAAAAAGAATAGCGAGGTAATAAAATGAAAGAGTTTTTCAAAAGAAACTGGGCCAGAATCAAGGTTGGTATGGCCTTGACCGCCGCTCTGATTATCCTGGCGATTTTTTTGGGCCATGTTACCCTGTTGCTGGGAGTAGTGGGGGTTGGTTGGGCAGGGGCGTATGTCTACTTACTGTTCAAGTCTAAATCTCCTTTTGTCGGCAAGTTGGTGGTTTTGACTATCGTCGCCTTGGTGTGGTTTGCGGCCGTGGTGCCGTTCACCGACCAATGGCTGGGGGTACACATGCCACAGACTTTATATGTCTTGCAGATGTTAATACCGCAAGCGGATACCCGTATTGCGCAATCAGGTTACGCCGGCGGGGTTGCCCAAGATGTTCAGCTTATCAACTTTGCCAAATTCATTGACCAAGTTGATGCGAGCGAATTAAGCGATTCACTTGAACTTTATAAGGTGAAGCGCACGAGGCAGGGTTGGTCTCACGAAGACACCTTAGCCGTCAATAGTTTGCTCGCTCGCATTGCGAACAGCAAAAAGACGAGTGAACGCATTGCAAAAGGGCTGGCAATAAGCAGTGCGCCCATGCCCCAGGACGATGCGACTTCGATGATTAATTTGGATGTCACCGACAACGACCCCCTGGTCATTACGGTGCCGGCCAATTTCATGCTGGTGATGCGGGTTGAAACTGCTAATTACATGGCTGATTTTAATACCGAAACCCGGAAAGAACTTTGGTGTGATGCGGACGGCTATCAGGCCAGTCCGAATTTCATCGGTTCTCCGCGGGCCAATGATTACCCGGCGCCCGACCTTAACTTCTATGCTTTGATCTATAAGGCAGAGTTTGGGGGCTGGCAGCCGTTGGGAATGCAGGCCAAGCCGACGGTCATTAACGATTCCAATCATTCCATTAAAGTCGAAATCACGTTGAACGACGTGAGGAACGGGTTCGGTGGGAACAAAGGAATCGTAAAGATCAAGACTGAAACTCGTTCAATGGGATCGAGTTACGCCTCGATCTAAAAAACAAAAAAACAATGAACCTATGACAGGGGACGAACAAATGTTCGCCCCCTTTATTTTTTATTCAAAAAATGCTATAATGAAAGTAAGATAAAAATAAAAACTTAAGCATTAAAAAATATTTATATGAAGCTTTATTTAAAGCTAATTTTTCCCGCCATAATAATTTGCGCGGTGGTTTTATTTTTTCCAAAAAATTCCCAGGCAGCTTATGGCGATACCTCGACTTTTTTAGGCAAAATCTATGCCGGGGATGGCTTGACCCGGACTCAGGCTTTATTGGATTTTTGCGAAGACGTGGAAATTACGGCTGATGGCACTTTTTATATTGCCGACACCTATAATAACGTCATCCGTAAAGTTACGCCCGCTGGCCTGGTCTCAACTTACGCCGGCACAGGCGAATACGCCAAAAGGGATGGCGTGGCCAGCCAAGCGGCGTTTGCCTTGCCCAGGGGCTTGGATATGGACTCGGACGGGAATTTATACGTAGCTGATTCCGGCAATAATCGGATCAGGAAAATCAAGACCAATGGCACAGTCTCTACTATAGTTTCCAAAGGCTTGGATTCGCCCCAAGGCGTTCTAGTTATTGGCAGCACTTTGTACATTGCGGATTATAATCATAACGCAATCAAGAAAGTTAGCGTGAATGGCGGGATTTTATCTTTGGTTTCCAATAACGTCAAAAAACCAAAAAAGCTTGAAAAATCTGCTGACGAAAATTACCTTTACGTGGCTAATAGCGGAACTTATCAAGTTTTAAAAGTGGGTATTGCAAATGGTTCAGCTGAAATAATTGCAGGTTCAGGCAGTGCTGGTTATTGGGAAGGTATCGGCCAAGAAGCGCAATTCCGGAATATTTATGGGGTTACCAGGGCTGGGGACAAGCTTTATGTTTCTGATGGTGATGGGCTGACAGATTATGTCAGGTCAATTGATTTGAATACCAGGCAAACCGCTTTATTAGCTTCAGACTCAAAAATGCTTGATATAAATTTTCCCATGGGTTTGAGGGTTTATGGCGATTATGTTTATGTAGCCAATGCCGGCATTGGCACTATCCATCGGTTTAGCAAGACTGACCCAGGAAATGACAATGAGATTTGGGTCGGATCGACTCGTTTTGGCGATGCTTATGGGGCGAAAGCGAACGTGCTATTAGGCCGGCCTTCTGCCATGGCCATTACCAAGGATGGTTCAATAATGTATGCGGCAGAGAATAACCATATTATTAAGATCCTCATGTCTACCGGTGAAACTACGAATGTGATAGGGGATGTCATTGACGGCTATGGCGAGGGTCCTTATAACCAAGCCAGCCCTAAAGTCAGGTTTAGCACCGTAGGTTCAATCTTATTAAGTCCAGATGAAAGTTTGTTATATGTGGTTGACCGGTGGAATAACCGCATCCGCCAAGTGACTTTGACTGGCACGCCAACCGCCTCATTAATCACTGGAGCGGGCTTGACCAATTCTAATGGCAGCATGAATAATGGGTTGCGGGATGGCGCTAAATGCGTGACTGAAAGTTTAGCCCAAGCTGGCTGTGCTTATTTCCGCGGACCCAGGGGCAGCGCGCTTTCGCCTGATGGTAGCACTTTGTACGTAGCTGACACTGGTAATAATGCCATCCGTACAGTCAGGCTGTCAGACGGCCAAGTTACAACCTTGGCGGGTTCAACAACTTCAGGTTTTGCTGATGGTACAGGTACTTCAGCCAAGTTTAATTCCCCAGTTCATTTGGCTATCAGTGAAGATGGCGCCACTTTATTCGTGGCAGACATGCGGAATTATAAAATCCGGGCGATTAATACTTCAACTACACAAGTGACCACCCTGGCTGGTTCAAGGCAAAGTGTGGGCGAAGGCATCGGTTCGGAAGCGGCTTTCTCCATGCCAATCGGTTTGGCCATGGGCCCAAGTAATATGTTATACATTGCCGACAATGGTTCAAGTAATATTTACGTGGCAAATACCAAGACCAAATTAGTCACTTTGGTGGCTGGCTCAACAACTAGAGGGTATAAGGATGGCGCGAGGTTACAAGCGGCCTTTAATGATTTGACTAGTTTAACCGTGAGTCCGGATGGCCAGACTTTATACGTAGCTGACAGCTGGAATGATGTCATCCGGGCTGTGGATATTGTGGGCGGGCCGAAATTCAGCCAACCAGGACCGGTTTATTCCAGATTCATGGTAGCAAAATTAAAACAGGCTAAAAGTTCAAACCAGACGGCTTATTTGGACATATATGGCAAGAATTTCCGGAATGGGGCAGTGGCGACAATTGGGAAATATAAACTGAAAACCTTTGTGAAAAAAAGCACCAACATCAATATGATTATCCCGTGGGGCAAGATGCAGCCTGGTTATTATGACGTTAAAATCCGGAACCGAGATTCCCAGCAAATTATTAAAAAATCCGCTTTTGCCATCACTGACAGCAAAGGCAATATTCCAAAAAAGTATTTTCGGATAAGTAACTGATTTAACGACAAAGCAAAAACCACCCAAAGATTCGGGTGGTTTTAAAATTAACTTTCGGAAGGAGCGGGGAATAAAGTGGGAAGTTCAGGAATGGAAGGGTTATTCAATATCGCTCCCATTTGTTCGGCCAAAGTAGTGTATTCGCTTGGCTCATTTCCATATCTAGCCAGGACTTGGCTAATTTGGCTCTTGGGACAGAGATAAAGATCTGCTTGTTTACCATTTGGTGCCTGGATTGTCATTTGGTAAGAGCATTCTTGGCAGTCGTGCTTAAAAACCGGACCTGGAACGACTGTATATACCATCATTACCTCCTTGATTTTGAAGTGAAGTGATATTATTTCTTTTATATTGAACCGTCAACTCTAGACATTAGTAAAAACCCCAAAAAAGTATTTTCGGATAAGTAATAGTTTAATTGGCGGACCCGAAGGGAATCGCGTCCTGGGCAGCGGTGAATGCTACGCTTGCTCGCATTCACCGGCGCTCTTCCAACGTATTGTCGGAATCGCTGCTGCCCTTCGATTCCTTTTGTATCTAAAAATATCGTCATCACATAAAGTGCTGCCGAAATTTTTGGCGGACCCGAAGGGAATCGAACCCTCGGTCTCCTCCGTGATCCTGTACCATGTCGCTTCGCTCCAGATACAGGACAGACAGGTAGGTGGAGTGCAGCGCTGTCGGTTGGCGGACCCGAAG
>Ga0172379_10000333_pt1 | contig 122484 bp, 85 predicted proteins | sample GrowelOW334metaG_FD_119756 | JGI IMG/M metagenome (GOLD analysis project Ga0172379, IMG submission 119756) | Groundwater microbial communities from an aquifer near a municipal landfill in Southern Ontario, Canada - Groundwater well OW334 metaG | ecosystem: Environmental > Aquatic > Deep... | reverse complement strand
TGAATAAAAAGCTTATATTGATTTTATGACCGTAAAAAATTGATTTAAAGATCATTTTTAGATGTAATATATGGATAATTATGCACAAAAATATAATAAATATGGGGTCGGACCCCGCTCGGCAGGACCCCGCTCGGCAGCATAACTACAACTACGGGCATCAGATGGCAAAGGCGGGGTTCATCACTTACGCCATTGACTGGATCGGGTTTGGTGAACGTGACGACAATAACAAACCGAATCATCGCTTCCAGCAGGGGCGCGACTGGTGTAATCTTTATTATCTGCACGCCACTATGCTGGGCATGACCTCGCTGTCGATAAATGTCACTCATGGCAAAGCCGCCACCGACTTTATCTGCTCTCTTCCGCAAGTTGATTCAGACAAACTCGGCGCCATGGGACTCAGCGGCGGCGGAACGATGACTTTGTGGATGAGCCTTTGTGACGAGCGTTTCAAGGCGACGGAAATCATCTGCTACAGCGACTTGTGGGCTCATTTCGGCATCCGCGACATCAACTACTGCGGCATGCAGATTGCGCCCGGACTTTACAAACTGGTCGATCTGCCGGATCTCCAGGGCCTCCTCGCCCCGCGTCCGCTGCTGGTGGATATCGGCATCAATGATTCATGTCTCAAAGTAGATACCGCAATGGCATGTTTCAAAAAGCTTGAGCGGATCTATGCGGCGGCAAAGGCTACAAAGCATCTTCAGCTTGACCTGTTCCCGGGAGGTCACGGCTGGGGCGGCAACAAGGCGGTAAAATTCTTCAAACAACATCTCGCATGAGTCGTAAATAATCAACGACAATGGCGATATGAAACGCGGCACCGGTGCGCAAGAGATATCATCTAAAAGCGATTTGTGTTTATAATACTTAAACATTGTAAGCAATGGAAGTATCTTATAATGTCGCGCCATCGGTGTCTGATATTCATTTCATGAAATTTCATGCTGATATCCAGCATCTTTGTCGATTTGATCGCCCGCACCACGCTGGAAAACAGCAATATAAACGTCTTGTTCTGGAGCGCGGGCGCGGACGCCCGAACAGCAGCAGATTCCTTATCATTCCCTTGGGAACCGTCACAAAATAAACTATGTTCCCTGTACAAGTTCCCTTGAATACTTGTCGTGCCGCTTGTTCGTTACATACCTGCCGGTATGCGCCTTGCAGGCAACCCGAAAATCAAGTCAGGATATCCGGTGAAAATTCAATAGTTTATCTCTTTACAGCGCCTAACCGGCAATTAACGCCAGGCAATCCATGAAAATACAGTAAGCGATGAAAACGGTAGTAATACTATCGAATAATAGATATTAAAACCGGGGTTTGTTGAATAACTGGCTTGCAGAGCGTAATTTATGACCTTATGGTAAATGTAATGCAGGCTTTTCAATTAGGAAAAGGACCATAGCATATTTTTGTTATATTGAGATTTTTTATTTTTTTATGTATTTCTTTAATCAGAGGGAGAGAAAAATGGCTTTTACACCAATTGTATCATCTCAGACCGTGACCGGTGAAACCGTCGACGGTGCGCAAACCATCAGCAAAGGCGGCATCGCCAGCAGCACTACCATTGACGGCGGATATCAAACTATAGCATCCGGCGGCAAAGCCGGCAATACGGTTATCAACTCCTCCGGCTGGCAGGATGTTGCGTCCGGCGGACTGGCGAATTCCACCGTCATTAACTCCGGCGGTGAATTGTGGGTTGAATGCGGGGGCTCCGCCAGCGTGATTGATCAGCGGGCGGGCGGAGCAATCTATGCCACCACCAGCGCAAAAATCACCAGCGGCACCAACACCCGCACCGACGGACATAGCGCGTTTTCCGTTATCAATGGCGTTGCCAGTAATTTCTTGCTGGAGAATGGCGGCGGACTGGAAGTATCGTCCGGACAATCCGCGGTTAATACGATAATCACTTCCGGCGGTTATCAGTATGTCTGGGGCGGCATGGCGAACAGTACTGCAATTAATACCAGCGGCATTCTGTATGTCTTTGACGGCGGCACCGCCAGCAACACCATTATCAATGATGGCGGCAATATGAATCTGGGAGCGGACTGGTACACGGAAGGCCGCGGAGGCAAGGCGAATTCCACTACGATTAATTCCGGCGGCAGCCAGAATATCTCATCCGGCGGCACGGCAACCAATACTATAATCAATGAAGGCTATCAGTTAGTTTATTCAGGCGGCACGGCCAGCAACACCATTGTCAATTCAGGCGGGGGCATGTATCTGTGTTCCGGTGGAACGGCCTCCGGCGCACTGACGATTGACGGCGGGCGTGTAATAATAGAATACAGCGATGATTTGCAACCGGCAGCAATGGGTTTCAAGCTGGCCAATGCCCAGGCGGACGATACGCTTTTGACCATTCTGTCCGGCGTGGTCGGCGACATCAGCCACACTGCCTTTACTCTGGACGTGAACAACACCGCGACCGGGACATATATTCTTGGTTCCGGCGCCGACCTTATCGGCATGGGCGGCGCAGTGTTCACGGTGAAGGATAACGGTCAGAATGTCAATGTAAAGGTCGGTTCCAGTTATACTTTTGCCGATGGCGATAAACTGTCACTCGTGCTGACCGATGCCGCGACAGACCAGTTAACGGCTGATTTCACCGCTGGCGGACTGCTGCCGGCTGTTCCGGCCGGTTTAAAGCGGACTGTCACTGGAAGCTCTGTTTTATTTGACTGGAGTGATGCTGCCGGCGCCACCAAGTATGATATTCTAGTTGATGACAATGCGGATTTCAGCAGTCCGGAATTCGAGGATTTGCCGGGTCCCAGCCAGGCCTCGACATCGCTTGCCGACGGGACCTATTACTGGCAGGTGCAGGCCTGTAATGCAGCCGGCCGCAGTGACTGGGCCGGCGGCGGCAGTTTCACAGTTGGCGCGGATATTACTCCGCCGTCCGTTCCGACTGGTTTGACGCAATTAATGGTCGGGAAAAAAGTGGCGCTTGACTGGGCGGACAGCACTGACGCGGGCGGCATTAAACGATATGAGTTGCAAGGCGACAACCAGCCTGACCTTGGCGGCCAGTCGAATGACGCGCCTCTGTATGTAACCGACAGTAAATATAGCATCACACTTCCGGACGGGATGATTTACTGGCATGTGCGCGCCCAGGACAATGCCGGCAACTGGAGCGACTGGAGCGAGACCTCTTCATTTATGGTAGATCTCGCGCCGCCGACAGTTCCGACCGGATTGAAGGTGACACTCGAGGGGAACACGCTTAATTATGACTGGAATGATTCGACGGATGCCAACGGCATCAAACAGTATGAAATTATGTCGGACGACTCCGATTTAAGCAATCCACTTGGAGCAGATCTGATCACTGTCACCGAAAGTAGCGCATCCATCCCCGACACAAACATCGGGACTGTCTACGGAAAAGTGCGCGCCCAGGACAATTCAGGCAAATGGAGCGCCTGGAGCAAACCTGTTTTATTAACCGTCACCGGCACACTGGAGGCCAATGGCTCCGTCAGCGACTGGGTGGGTTCCACCGATGTTTATAAAATGACACTGACCAATGCCGGAACTTTGAACCTGAATCTGACCGGATTGCGCGGGGACGCCAACCTGGCGCTGTTCGACGGCAAAGGCAAGCAGTTGAAAATATCTTCCGCCAAAGGATCTGCGGAGGAAAACATCAGCACGGCACTGTTCAAAGGCGATTATTACGTCAAGGTCATCCCTGTCGGCAAAGCTGCCGATACCGACTACACGCTGACCAGTACTTTTGCCCCCTGTCCGGACGATAACGCCGGGGATACTTCATCCGGGGCAAATGTCATTGGCGAACTTGAAGACGGGGTTGCTGTCGAACGCAACGACTGGACGGGTTTCGGCGATCCGGCGGACTACTATCAACTTACGCTGACCAATGCCGGAACTTTGAGCCTGAATCTAAACTTGACCGGGTTGACCGGGGACGCCAATCTGACGCTGCTGGATAACAAAGGCAAGGTATTGAAGGCTTCTTCCACAAAAGGGCATATCGATGAAGCAATCGCCACGCCTTTGCTGGCCGGTGATTATTTCGTTAAAATCGCGCCTGCCGACGGCGGCAACAGCGCCGTAAACAACACCACTTACACGCTGAACAATGTGGTTGATTATTTCCCGACAGAAACCGCGGGAGATTTACCGGCCCAGGCTGGTTCGCTGGATCTTAACAGTTCCGTTGACGAGTGGGTTGGTTTCGGCGACCCGGCGGACTACTATCAACTGACGCTGGCCACCGCCGGAGCGCTTACTCTGAACCTGACCGGCTTGAGCAGCGACGCGAATCTGACGCTGCTGGATAGCAAAGGCAAGGTGCTGAAGACATCCGCTAACAAGAAAAGCGCCGACGAAACAATCGTCACGGCTTTGGCCGCCGGTGATTATCTCGTAAAAGTCGCCCCCGCCGACGGCGGCAAGGGCATCGTCAACAACACCTACTATAACCTGAGCAATTATTTTCAGGAAGAAACAGCCGGCAGTTCCTTTGCCACCGCCGTCGAACTTACTTCCGGTGGAGCGGTTCACGGCTGGGTGGGGGCAGGCAACAAGGAAGACTATTACAAATTTGAAGTGTCGGCGGACGGCGCAACCGCAATGGGTGATTTGAGCGGATTTGATTCAAATGTCAATCTTTTTGTATATAATTTCAAACATAAACTGGTGGCGTCTTCGACCAAATCCGGACTGACTCCCGAGTCAATAGACAGCGGCGTCGGGGAGGTGGATGCAGGCATATATTATATAAAGGTGATGCTGGCGGGAGCCGCCGCCACCGAGTATGACCTGAATTTCAATCTTGACCAGGCCATCAGCCGGCAAATTATCGGCGCAGCCAGCCCCCTGGCCGGCAGTGCGGATACCGGACTGACCGGCGATCCGCTGAAGAAAAGCAGCGGACTGCTGGCCGGTTAATACTACAAACCGTCGATTAAACCGAATCGCAATCTTGACGCAAGTAAGGATTGCGATTCGATAAAAATACGTTCAATCCTGCGCAACTGCGGAATACAGGTTAAAATCCTGTCAAAGTGTGAACACTCTATTTTTTTCACAAATCAATTGTTCATTGCCTGAATCCTGGCTGCCGCCCAATTATTTTTTGAAATTTTGCCTGCAAAATGTGATTCCGCTTGACAAAAATGGCAGTATACAGTATAATCAGTGTTATGGTTAACCATAACTAAATTTAAAGAGAGATTAAGATGAGCATTCCTGCATATCAGCAGATAAAGGATATTTTAAAGGAAGAGATCAAGCAGGGGAAGTACAAGCCCGGCGACGCGCTGCCTTCGGTTAATCAATTGGCCAAAGTGTTTTCCACCAGCCGCAATACTTCGGTTAAAGCCATAACTGACCTGGTTCACGAAGGCATAGTATATACTGTACAGGGGAAAGGGACGGTAGTAAGCGATTTCCGGAAAGAAATAGCCAATGCGGCATCCGGGAGGAAAAGAAATTCCTCCGTGCCCTGCATCGGGATTCTGCTGGCGGATTTTGATAATATCGACCATCCCTATATGGCGAAGATAATCAAAGGGATATCTGAAAAGACAAAAATTATAAAATGTAATATGAAGATATTCTGCATCAGCAATTACTCGATCAACGATTTTATTCATAATGAAGATTTCGACGGACTTATCGTACTGACCGAACTGCCGCAGAGTTCAGTTTTTCTGCTCAGGCAGAACAAGATACCTTTTGTACTGGCGAACAATGATATTTACGGAGAAGAGTTATTCAGCGTAACGGTGGATAATTTCAGAGCCACCTGTGAAGCCGTTAAATATTTTTATAATTTAGGGCATAAGAAGATATGCGTGCTGGCCGGCCCGCACTATGCCAGAAGCACCCCGATCAGCTATGCGGCATATAAATATGTAATGAATGAACTCAATCTTGAAGTAAATGAAAGTTTCTTCAAATCATGCGAATACGGCGAAGAGGGCGGTTACGCCGCGTTCTCCAGTTTAATTCAATCCGGCAAAATTCCGACGGCGGTTTTCGCGCTGGAAGATTATATTGCCTGCGGCGCAATCAAAGCGGCGGCCGAAAATTCACTGAAAGTTCCCGGAGACCTGTCAATCATCGGCAACGGCAATATGCTCAACGGATCAGCAACCTTCGCCTTAACCACTTTTAACAACAAGCTTGATGAACTCGGCGGATTATGCCTGGAATTATTGGACCGGCAACTGAAAAAAGAGCCGGTGAAAAACCATAAAATAAGTTTGAAACCAGAATTGATAGTCAGAGGTTCGTGCGCAAAAAGGTAAATTTATAATCGTCAAATCAACACAAGGAGATCAACATGAAAACAAGAAGCAGGAGATCCACGGCAAATTCAGGGAATTTTACACTCATCGAATTGCTCATCGTGATCGCCATCATCGCCATCCTCGCCGGAATGCTGCTCCCGGCGCTGAATAAAGCGAGGGAAAAAGCACGGACAGCGGAATGCGCGAACAATCTTAAACAATTCGGGCAGGCGTTCATGTTATACATCAATGACAACAACGATAATCTGCCGGTGGGAAGAACTTACGGCCCAGCCGCGATGTATTGGAACAGGGCGGCACAGGGCGAGGGATATCTCCAGCCGTATCTTAAAACGGTTGCCACCGGCGTCGGGATATATTATGGACATGTGACCGCGACAGCCCGCTATCCGATGTGCTGTCCTTCCCAGCCGGCGCCCGCCGCCGGAACTATATATACCTACGGCTATAACAATATCATTGCAAACTCAGGAGTAAGCAGCACATCGCCTTATCCGATTACTAAACAAATTCTGAGAAAAGTGAGCGCGTTCAAGAAGTCCTCGCAAACGTGTTTAGCCGCTGACAGCTTTAATACTGCGAACGGACCGTATGCGGATATGTCGCTGCAAACCGGCAACTATCCGGTCGGCTATCGTCACGGCGGCGGCGGCAGCGCATTTAAAAACAGCGCCAATATAGTCTTTGTGGAGGGACACGTTGAAGGCCGGAAGTTCGGCACCATTCCGGATGCCTATTCGCCGGGATATACAAATTCGCAGACAAAATCCTATTTCTGGAGCCCGTTCTCGGTCGATCCGGCCACAATTCAATAAAATAAATATATCAGATGCGCCCTGGTTTCCAAATGCCGGGCGCACTCTGAGAACCATTCCTGACTTCCTGAAAAAAATCATTTGCTGTCTTAAAACTTGAGGATTTAATGAAAAAAATGTACTCCTTATTATTGGGCGGATTCTGTGTGTTCATGATGACCGTTAATGTCGCGGCTCAAGCTCCCGCCGGGGGAATTGATGCCGGCGGAGTCAGTGTTGATCTTGCCGGATGCCGGGCCGAACCAGCCGCCGCGCAGGGCGAAAATCTGCTGAAATTCAGTGATTTTGAAGATGCAAAGGCCGACCTGCGGCAGAGCCGGCTGTATAACTGGGGCGGAGATTTTTATGTTCATCAGAAAGACGGCGATGCATTGAAAGAAAAAATGCTGCCGCTGATAATCCGTAAAATCAGCGAAGACAATCCGGCATCCGGTAAAAAATGCGCGGTTTTGATTACGCCGCCGGCGGTAAATAAATTCCGTGACGACAAAGGCAAGCCGGAGATATCCAACCGTATTTCGCAGAATATTCCTGTGCCTGAAAGTCCCGGCCCGGTCAAGTATCAATTGACTTTCAAATTAAGAGGAACGCTGGAAAACACTCCCGGCTTAAACAGCTTCCGGGTATTTGTGACCTGTCTCGACAAGCCGGAACAGTCGAAAGGCAGGCAATTGGGTAAAATGGTGGAAGTCGGCGTTCCCTTGAAGCCGGACTGGCAGAGTAATTCAGTTAATTTCATTGCTCCGGCCGGAACCCGTCTGCTGATTGTCTCTCTGGCATTTTACGGTTGCGGTGAAGCATATGTGGATGATGTGGAAGTCCGGCAGGCGCAGATGGAGGATGGCGTGACCGTCAAACTTATACCGTTTGCCTTTCTGGATAAGATTTTCTGTCTGGGGACCGGTCAGCCGGGAACGCTGGTTTTCGCGTTCCGCAATGAAAATGCGAAGCCACTTGCCAGTCCGGTACTGTATCTGAAAGTTCCGGAGACATTTAAATTAATTGACGTCCGCAGTATACTAAAAATCGGCGAGGCCATACATGATGCGGATGGAAACGTTATCTACAAAATTGATGTCAGCGCGCTTAAAAATGACATCAGCAAAGAATCGTACAGTTCCTATAATACTGCGTCGGCAATGCTGAAGACGGCGCTGCCTCCCGGGGAAAAACTTTATGCCGCGGAATACTGGGTGGAAGACGGCAGTTATCGCAGTTCGCCGGAAAAACTCAATCTCAAAATAATTCCGGCAGCATCCGGCAATACCCCGAAAATATTCCGTTCCGCCGCAATGCTTTCCCGCGAAAGCGATTTTGCCGGTGACGGGGCGAAGGAATTCGTATCCTTCTATGCGGGCAGCGGCTTTAACTGCGTTCACGGAGGTTCCGTTAAGCCGGTATTGGATGAACTTAAAAAAGCCGGAATCGCGCGCTATTACCAGCCATCCTATCTGCAGGACGGGTATCGGATAGGCGAGGCGAAAAAACCAGAAGACGCGCTTTTCCGCCTGGTCGATGGTTCGCCTTACAATAAACCGGTGGAAGCAATCTGCCCGGTGGAAGTGTATAAACAGGGTCCGTACTACAAAGAGCATGTTGTCGGCATGCTGGAAAAGCTGCTGGTCGGCAAGGACACCGCCGACAATATCATGCCGAACTGGGAACCCTACGGATTCGACTTCAAGGGCTGTTTCTGTCCGCGCTGCAAAGAGGAATTCATCAAATACAGCAAACTGCCGCGGGAAGAGGTTGAGTCCAGGTGGCCGAAATCAATTGTCACTTCCTATCGTGACACATGGATAAAATTCCGCAGTCAGCAGCATGCCATGATGATGGAGACTCTGGAGAAAACGGTTAACGAACTGGGCAGAAAAGCCGGAAAAGATTCTCATTTCATGCCGGAAGTCGCCTGGAGCTATTTCATCGAAAATTCCAACAGCGAGGCCGGACAATACAACCCGGCGGACTTTCTGACGAAACTGCCATGGATTGAAGCATGGGGTCCGTATATCTTTCAGCCTTTTACCAAGCCTTATGAATATTACACGGGTATCCATCTTATTACATTCGCCGCCGCCCGCGATATCCGGAAATTCGTAGCAGACAGGGTTCCGGATCAGGCGCAGCGGCCCAGACTGATTGCATTTCCGCACGGTTATCAGCTTAATGACTGGGTTACGGAGCCGGAAGCGCTCGCATTTGACAGTCTCTGCTTTTTCCTGAACGGCTGGGAAGGGGCTTTCGCCTACTATTTCCCGCGCGGTTACGACCAGCGTTACTGGGCTGATTTGGCCGAAGTCAACTCGCAGATTGCGGAATATGAAAACTATGTGTTCAAGGGCAAACGCAACTTTTCGGCGAATGCCGCGGCCGTCAGTCCTCTGCCAGCCGCGAATTTTCCAAAGTCATGGGCGGAAGGGGGTAACTTTTTACAAAAGCTTCCGGAGCTGGCCAATGCTTCACTGCTGCAATGCGTCAGTTATGAACTCGACAATCGCATGATGATCGCCGCCGGCAATTTCTGGTTGAAGGGCGAGATTTTCTTTAACCTGAAAATCGGCGCTTTAGACAATGGCCGGAAGTATGTTTTGACTCAGCCGGATAAAAAACGCTGTTACGCCAATATGAATGGCGATATCGCACTGGCAACTGCAGATATGGAAAAAGGCATGATGCTGCATGCCGGGGCATTGCGCTGGAATTTTTATGTGCTGGAGAATTACGAAGCCGGAAAAAACTACGGCGAAATTATCACCCCGGAAATCATGAAAAAAGTTATGAATGAACGTCTGTCCGCAATTGAGAAGGCTGTTCAATGGGAGCGGGAAAATATCTCCGCCAAACAGGAGCAGGCGGCAAAAGAGCTGAGCATGCCGGATTATTCAGGCATCAAAGATATGAGCAGCGCCGGAGTTTCCTGTCTGAAAAAAACGCTTGCCGGTAAAACTGTCGTCGAATTCAAAACCGGCGATATGATATTGACGCTTGACCCGGCAGTCGGCGGCCGGCTGATGAGCTGGACCAAAGGCAGAGACGAACTGGTCAGCCAGGATGGACAAAACGGGCTGGCGGTGGATGCTTTCTGGTGGCCGGACAGAGCCGTCTGTTCCATCAGCACGCCGTACAAAGTCACCGGCCAGTCAAAATCCGGCAGCGGCCTGAGTATTACGCTGGAAAGAGAAATTAATGCCGCCGACAATCATTATCTTGCCGGAATTATAATCCGCAAAACGTATGATATCACCCCAAACGGCTTCAGCCTTACTTCTGAAATCATCAACCGGACGAAGAATGAACTGAAATTCTCTTTCCGCTGGCACAATATGCCGGGATTATTCGAGATTAAAAATGGGATTGGCGGCCGGGCGGCGATGCTGAACGGGAATAAGCCGGAAATATTCCCCAGGCTGTTCATCTGCAAACTCTACCGGTTTGCCGCGAATCCGGATAAAGACCTGGAAGGCGCGTTCAATATGCAAAGCGTATCGACCATAACCAGTCCGAAGACAGTATTTACCGCGCCCTGGAGCCAGACTGCGCTTGCCGCCGAAGTTGATACGGCAAAAGACCTGCATTGTCTGATCTTCTGGGATTCCGGCAAACAGAAAGCCTCAACTTTCGAACCGGTCTTCGGAAAAGTTAAACTCGAGCCGGGACAAACCTGGTCAGCAACCATTAAATGGACCGTCAATTGATATTAATGAAGGAGCCTGACAGCATGATTTCAAACAGGAAATATAAATATTACTACTCTGAAGACTTCGAGCAGTTCAGGATACATTTGGCTAAGGACAGAAATTTTTATTACTGGTTCACGCCGTTATGCCGGATAGATACCATCAACGCCGTTGACAAAACCATTGGAACACCGACAATAAAAAATGTTGATGACGGGAACGGGAACACCATTTTTGAAGTGGACTTCAAAAGCACGGTCTGGCAGGATAAAAAGGCTTATGTAATTTTCGGCAGAGACAACGTGGAATATTTTGTGAAAGTCAAGGGTAAGGGCGTCATCGACAGGGTTTATTATTTTACGGGCATTCTTGACGAACAGCTTTTTGGCTCAGTGCCGGGGTTCGACACGTTCATCCCCGGATGCACCAATTTTCTCACGAAGAAAGAGCTTTTCACGAATGAGTTTTTCAGCATCAGCGCCGATAACGACACCACGCATTGGGGGCATTCGCTGTGCAGCGGCCCGTTTATGTACATGTTCTCGCGGCATGAATCCGAAACGAAGATCTGGGGAGGGCTGGTTGCCGGAAAAGGGTGCAACAGTTTTGATTCATTTGACTTCAACCATAAGCCGCCGGAAATGGAGCGTGAAAGTGAAAGCATCCTCAATACCCAGTCTTTTTCCATAAATTATTCAGGACGTCTGAATGTTGACGGGGAGTGGAAAAGCCCCAGTCTTTTCATCGGTTTTTCCAGAAACAAACTTTCCGCCATTGAAGATTACTGCCGCCTGCTGGAAAAGAAAAAAGCCATTTCCAACGCGGATTCCGGCAAAATAAAATATTCATGGCACCGGAAACCGATATTCTGCGGCTGGCATGAGCAGGTGGCGCTCGGCAGGCGGAAAGTGAATACCGGGACACTTTCAAAGGCGCAGCTTGAACAAGGCAGCTTCATCATGGATGAATGCACCCAGGCAAACCATGAAAAATGGGTCGATATCCTGCTAGAAAACGGAATTCCGTTCGGCACCCTGATTATTGATGCCAAGTGGCAGAAGGAATTTGCATTGTTCAATGTGGATGAACGCAAATGGCCGGACATGAGAGGGTTCATCGATTCCTGCCATGAACGGGGAATCAAGGTTTTGCTCTGGATGCAGGCGTGGACAATGGAAGGTCTTGACGAAAGCCTTTGCATCACGAAAGACGGCAAAGCAGTTGCCATGGACCCCACCAGTCCGGCGTACCGCAGAATACTGGAAAATGGCATTGAGCATATGTTGAGTTCCGCTCCCGGCAGTTTGAACGCCGACGGCCTGAAAATAGATGGCTCATGCGGCATCCCATGCGGCAGGGGAGTCAAAGATCAGGGCGGCATCTACGGCTTTGAACTGCAGCATCTCTACACTGAAATAATTTATAAAAAGGCGCTGTCCGTCAAAAGAGACGCTCTCATCTCGCTTTACATCGCCAATCCTTATTTCCGGGATGTCTGCAATATGGTCAGGCTGGGCGACCTTTATACCGTTTACGGCAGGCCGCTTGATAGCCTTCGCGAAAGGGCTGACATTGTAAAAACCGCCATGAAGGGTAAACCCGTGGATACCGACGGCAACTTCAGGTTTTCCCTTGAAGATGATTATCTGATGGAACTTGACGAGCAGCTTGCCATTGGGATTCCATGCATTTACCAGGCGGAGAATCTTTATCAGCACCGGAGTTTCGTGAAACCGGTTTTCAGGAAATTTACGAAACACGATTATGCTGTCATAAGGAATGCTTTCATGAAATATCTGAAATCAGAGAGATTTTGAATCAGCTTATTAAAGATTATATTAACAATAATTACCAGGATTTATAAAATGAATAATATTGAAAAACAGGAATTTACGGCGGCAGGCGCTTTGCGTGCCGGGGTTGCAAAGAGCGAGATTACTAATTGTGATCCGGGCGTGGCGGTCAAAGATCCGCTGTACGCCAAAGCGCTGGTATTGGACGACGGCAAAACAAAAGCGGTCATTATCACCATGGATGTTACGGCGATAGGAGGCAGAAAAATCAGTGATGGAATGCTGCCGGATGTTGGTGAAGAGTTTCTGCCGAAGCTGCGGGAACGGATTGAAAATGAGTTGAAAATTCCCGGCTGCAGCGTCCTGGTCAATGCTTCGCACACTCACCCGGCGGGGCGTATGTTATGCAGTGACGAGGAGCAGATTGTCAGAACATTTGACGCGGTGCGCCGGGCGGCGGAAAACATGGTTGAAGTGCGCATCGGTTCCGGCACCGGCCGCGAAGACCGGATTTCAATGAACCGGACGCTCAGGCTGAAAAACGGCAGACACTGGACTGTCCGCCACTCCAATCCATGCCCGCCGGACGAAGAAGTTGAGAGTCTCGGACCGGTTGATCCTGAAATCGGCATCATCCGCATCGACCGGCTGGACGGGACACCGCTGGCGGTGGTATATAATTTCGCCTGTCATCTGCTGTTCGGAGATTATCAGGGACACATTACGGCCAACATACCTGGCTACGCCTCCAAAGTAATTGAGAACAGCCTGGGCAACGGAGCGATGGCGCTGTTCCTGCAAGGCGCGGCGGGGGATGTCTGCGACGTGACATTCAAGGATTTCGAACGCCCGCGCGATGTCGAGCGGCTTGGCGCAACTCTCGGTCTCAGCACCTTGAAGGCGTTAAGCGGGATTGAGACAAAGGACGCAAAACTCAATGTTGTTTCCGGGACGATAAGACTGCCAAGAAGAACCGACATTCCGGAACGGATCAAGGCGCTGCAGCAGGAGCAAAGCATACTGCTCGAATCGCTGCATTTCACCAGCCTGAATTTCAAGAGTTTTCTGCCATTGTATATGAAACATAAGCTGAATCCGGATTATCCGTCAAATTACTCATTCATCTATATGCAGGCTGAACAGACCGGGGACAGCAAGTTTGCCGCAATGGATTCATTTAACAGGAAAAATATTGACAAATATCTTCAGAACATTTACGCGATGGAAACATTGGCCAGGATTCAGGATGATATTGCCACGTTGCAGAAGCATCAGGCGATAAATGAAGAGTCCGGAGAAGATACCATTGAGGCGGAAGTGATGGGGATTAAAATCGGGGACTGCGTTATAATCAGTTCTCCGGCGGAAGCACTGACCGAGATCGGTTTGAATGTCAAAAAAGCGTCGCCGTACAAGTACACTTTTATGGCGGCTTATTCCAACGGCTATCTGCATTACGGGGCGCCGGCGGATTATTACGACAAGGGCGGTTACGAGGTGACGGAATGTCTCCTCGGCCCTGAATGGCAGGGAATTTATGAGCAGAAGGCCAAAGAAATAATCAGCCGATTAAAGTAAATCATCCCGGGAACGCCACTTTCCAGTGCCGCGCGGAGAAACCGATCAGGAGATTGCGAATCCATGTATACAGCAAGTGTCAAACAGATTTTTCCGCGGCAGAACCAGCGTTTTTAATTATTATTGCCACAACGTCCTCTTTGGTGTACGGCTTGCCGATGAAGTCGTCAAAACCGGCTTCTTTATAGCGGGGGATCTGGTTCGAAAGCACATGCGCGGTCTGCACGATGTATTTTATTTTTTGTCCGGCAAACTTTTTCCGCAGCCATGTGAGGCATTCGAAGCCGTCGGAGTCCGGCAGCGAAATGTCTATCAGCACCACCTCCGGCGTCATTCCGGCTATGCACAGTTCCCGCATGGCGGCAAACGACGGGACAATGCGGTATTGCGCGCCTGCATCTTCCAATATTTTATCCAGATACATTATGTTGGACGGATCATCTTCAATGACCAGGACGTTTAATCCTTTCAATGAGTTTGACGGCTTAATTTCCGGACGTGCAGGTTCTGTGCATTCTACTGCCGCCATCTTTGCCGGGAACGTTATGTTGACGGCAGTGCCTTTGTTCAACTCGCTCTTGATATCAATTGTGCCGCCGAGTTTTTGCAGCAGTCTGGAGACAATGGTCAGCCCAAGCCCGGCGCCGCCGTATTTTCGAGTGGCGGACTGGTCCGCCTGATAGAATGGCAGCATCACATTTGCCAGCTTGTCTTTCGGAATGCCGATGCCGGTGTCTTTGACGGTTATGCGTAATTTATTATCCTCATAACCGGCGATTACTTCAACGCCGCCGTGTTCGGTAAATTTGACGGAGTTGGCGACAAGATTAAAGATTATCTGCTTCAGCCGGCGATAGTCACCGGTGATTCTGGACGGTAATTTATGCGGTTTGAAATCCAGCGAAATATTTTTCTCTCTGGCTTTAAATTCGAACGCGCGGATGCTTTCCCGGATATTTTCCGCCGGATCAAATACATCGTCCACTTCATTGAATTGTCCGGCTTCAATGCTTGAGATTTCCAGAACATCGTTGATTATCTCTTCCAGCGCCTTGCCGCACTGCTCAATCACCTTGAGATATTCCTGGAATTTAGCATGATCGCTGATGCCGCTTTCCGGCAGATCTTCACTCAAAAGATTGGAGAAGCCGAGAATTCCATTCAGAGGCGTCCTTATTTCGTGCGACAGGGTGGACATGAATTCGCTTTTCGCGCGGCTTGCGGCTTCAGCTTTATTCATGGCGCGGCGCAGATCATCCTCCACCAGTTTGCGTCTGGTGATGTCGTGCGCGATATGGACGCAGCCGACGATTTCGCCGTCATTATCTCGCAGCGGCGTAGTGGAAATGTCAAAAGTGCCGCCGATCTGCTCCTCCACGACTTCGGCGTGCTCGCCTTGCCCGCTGTGCAGCATTTTTGACAGCGGACAGGAAGCCGGCGGCGCGGACAAATTATGTACGCTTTTGTAGCAGTAGCATTCCGCCTGACCGGTCTGGCATCCCAGCCGCTCCGCCATGGCCCGGTTCACGCGGAGGATGCGGTGGTTTTTATCAAGCAGCATAATCAGGTCCGGAACCGCGTCAAATGTGCGTTCCCAGTCTTCTTTGGCGCGGACCAGTTCCGCTTCCGCCTGTTTAAGGTCGGTGATATCAATGCAACTGCCGATATAGCCCAGGAAATTCCCGTCCCCGTCAAATCGCGGAACCGCGCTGTCGAGCAGCCAGCGGAATTCGCCGTCAGCACGCCGCATCCGGTATTCCATGCGAAATGCATGCCTGACATCGAAATTGGCGGTATAGATATCCTGGGACCGCAGTAAATCGTCCGGATGTATGTTGTCAGTCCAGCCGTAGCCCTGTTCCTGTTCCAAAGTGCGGTTTGTGAACTCCAGCCATACTTTATTGACATAACTGCAGCCCATATTCAACCCGGATACCCAGATCATTACCGGTGCGCCGTCCGCCATCTGCCGGAAACGTGCTTCGCTTTCCTTCAGCTCCGCGAACGCTGCTCTCAGCAGTCCTTCCGCCGTCCCGGAAATTGACCAGAGCAAAGCAAGCACCCCGCTGAACAATGTAATCGCCAGGCCCATATCCCGCAGCAGATTGCTCCATGCCTCGTTCGCCTCGGCAGTGACATTCAGCATTATGACGAGATATGCCACTTCGCGCCCGGCCGCATCCGGCAGGCGGATCACGCTGCATGCAAAACGTTTTTTATCCTGCTTGATATTGAAAATCTCGTCTTCTGTACTGGCATGAGGATGGTGTCTGATCCAGTCCGCCACCTTTGCCGATATGCCTTGAACTGTCTGGTGGGTTACCACGAAATCCGGGTAGGCATCCCATTGTCCGGGGAAACCAAAGACCCGGCTTCCAGCTTCAAATTTCTCCTTTGTTATATTCTCCTTCCTGACAAGGGTTAGAAGTTCAATATTCATTTCCATGGACAAATGCCTGGTCAGATGCGCGATCTCAATGCCCAGCTCCAGATAGCCGATCACTTTGCCGTCCTGTTTCCAGGGCAGCACATAGCGAAGCGTGAATGCACCCATGAGACCCAGGTCAATACCCCAGGTGCCCTCGCCGGTACGCTGCGCGGCAAGCAGCGTATAGCGGTTAATGATATCGCCGTGCGAGTCGGGATTAAATACCCGCAGAAAACAGGTGCGGTCTGGCGCTATGAAGTAAAAATGGGTGATGCCATATTCCCGCTTCAACTGATCAAACACCGGTTGCGCCAGCGCGGAGAGCGCCGGAAAGTCCCGCTTCTGCCATGCTTTCAATATCTGCTGGTTGTCAGCGATTTGATCGCTTTGCGCCTTCAGCAACTGAACATGCGCAGTGACGTTCCGGTTCCAGTAGCGCCGCACCTGTTCTGTGGTGCGGAGCATGATCGTGCGTGATGTTTCCTCGAATTCCCAATATTTATAAATCCCGTAGAGAGTCATTCCGGCAAGCATCGCCAGCGCGGTTGGGAAAGTAATCCAGGCGCGCAGTTTTAATATGTCCGGTTTTATGCGGCGGTTGTGCCGGTATACGGCGATGGCGCTGCCGGCGAGCAGTAACAGCAGTAACGTGACAGATGTGATTATGTACGGAATGCGCCGGGCGGTGTCAAGGCCTGCCTGCCAGTCGCCGGCTTTGATATCAATGCCAACCACCATCAGCACCCTGCCGCTGTACGGATCGAGTACGGGAACAAAGGCGGAGACAAAAGTGCCCCACTCATCGGTGTAAGGCCCGACTGTGACCAGGCGTGTCTGCTTAAAAGCCTTCCACAGTTCTTCCGGAGGTTTCTGGTAGGAGTCGCCGGGAGGCGTATACTGCTGGTCATCCAGCGCCACGCTGTCCGGACCGAAAATAATCTGGTTGTCGCGCTCCGTCATGGAGTAGACCCATCTGGCATTCGGGATCATTTTCGCTTCATGGATCATCTGCTCCCGCAACCGCTCATAGGCAGGCGTGCCTACATCCAATGCCGTGAAGGAGAGTTTGCGGATCAGCGCCGGGTTGATATTGCCGGCGATTTCCGCCGCCTGGCGGAGCAGACGCTCGCGCATCTCGGAATCCATGCGCGCAACACGCTGGTTACTGTTCCACCAGCCAATAGCCAGCAGCAGCGCCGAAGCTATCGCCAGTAACAGAAATATTCCCCTGAGTGTGCTGACTGGTTTAGCGCTCATAATTTTTGAATAAGCTACTCCGTAACTTGTTTATATACTGAAATTCAATATATTCCGGATAATTCTAAAAGCAAGCACTAAAAGTCTACTACTGGACAGTGATAATCCGGATAGCTTTGGAGCGTGTAGATCGGGTCGCGGCTGCGGAGTTCTCCTGCGGTATCATAAGGCGACATGATAAAAGGGCAGGCGCAGCGTTCGTCCGGCGAAACGGAGTAAGCTTCAATCTCCCAGCTTATCGAAAACAGTTTGCCGGAATAACTGTAGGGTGTTGCCGGCAGGCTGAACTTGAACGGCAGAGTTCCGGCGGCGTCAACAGAATTTAGCTCAAAGCCCTGCACAATATCAGACACGGAACCATCGGTAAACCAGTATACATTCACGACCAGCCTTGCCGGAGATTGCGGCAGTTCCCACAGCACCACGCCCTCGATTTCATCGCCCGGCAGGAATATAACATTGTCATCTTTGATGTTTATCTGAATTGTCATAAATCACACCTCATGCGGTTGCACTTCAATGATATATTCAAGGCGGCGGTCCTTCCATTCCTTTTCCGCATACAATTTCAACTGCCAGATGATCTGAAATCTGCCGGCAGTAAATGAATGCATCGAATTCCCCGGAATTTTGAATTCGGCCGTGCCTGATTTTATATCCCGTTTATCCGCCGTATCCGCCAGTTTAATTGAGGCGATGACGTTTTTAGGGAATTTTTCTTCGTAGAGATTTTCCATGCTTTCAAATCCCTCCAGCGTGATTGCGAGACGGTTTATTGAACGGTAGTCTGGAAGCTCCCATGCTAACGCGACCTTTTCGCCAAGCCGCGGACACCTGTTGCTGATTTTCAGCCTCGGCTGCCCGATGTAATAAAACACAAGGAAATAGCAGAATGCAATTAATAAAGCGGCATTGCCGGCAATAAAGAATCCCAGCAATATAATGGCGGATTCTCTGTCATTTATATACCATTGATATTTATACTGAGTAATAAAGACGCTGTTCCAAAGCAGCGCACAGAATGCGATTACGAGCAAGGACAATGTCGGTTTTGATGAGGGAGCCAGTTCAGTCATGCCTGATATATTCCTGTCATCTTTGATGTTTAACTGAGTTGCCATAAATTACACCTTTTGCGGTTGTACGTCAATGATGTATTCAAGCCGGCGGTCATTCCGCTTTTTTTCTACCTGCAATTTCAATTGCCAGAGAATTCTACATTTTCCGTCAGCAAAGGAAGACATCAAATTCTCCGGAATTTTAAATTCGGCACACCCGGATTTAATTTCCGGTATTTCCGTTGTATCCGCCAATTTAATTGATGCGATGGCGTTTTTGCAAGTATATGGCGCATCGTATACGGGAACGTCCATATGTTCGAACCCTTCCAGCGTGATGACAAGGCGAGTTATTGAGCGGTAATCTGGAAGTTCCCACGCAAGGGTGACGGGGGCGCCTGTCCATGGACATTTGTTGCTTATTTTCAGCACGGGCTGCCGACAAGACCCGACAAAATAGCAGAAAGTTATGAATAAATATACATCAACTGCAATAAATATGACCATGAGTAAAATTGTTGAATCTCTGCTATCCATACTTTTATACAGAATCAGAAAAATACTGTTCCAAAATAAAGCGAAGACGCCGGTACCGATCAAATATCCCTTTGGTTTTGAGTATGGAGTCAGATATGTCATATCGCTGCCTGCAACTTTTGGAGAAACATAATTCTTCACATAATCCGGCATTGTTTGTTTGATTTCCATTATGTTATGAATCAGTTCTGCCGTTGCACAGGATTTCGATGACGGCGGATGCCTGGAGGTTGGCGGCGATGGCGACGCGGGGGGCGGTGTAGCCGCCTTCTGATTCGAGCGAGGATTGACCATCGCCGCAGATAATCATTCTGCCGCGGACTTCGGTCTTCAGAAGACTGCTCCGGCCAAGTCCGGCGATGCCGGAGGCCGTGACGATATAGCGGTCTGGATGCATGGACAGCCAGTTTCTGACCAGCATGGCTTTCATTTCCGCCAGGTCAAACGCTTCCACTAATAGTTCCGCCAGTCCGAATACAGTTTCGACATTTTCCGGTGAAATTCTGCCGGTGAAGATTTCGACATTTACATAAGGGTTGATCCGGTTGAGATTCTGTTTCAGCGCCTCGGTCTTGAACATGCCTGCCTGTTCCGGAAAATATTGCTGGCGGTTGAGATTGGACAGTTCGATCCGGTCGAAATCGGCAATGATCAAATGATGAACTCCGGCCCGGGTCAGCGCGACCGCGATGTTTGAACCCAAACCGCCGGCGCCGGCAATCCCGACGGTTGCGGTCTTCAGCCGCTCCAGCACCCCCGGCGGATTCTGTGCGTAAAATGCATTTTCAAAACTATCCCGGTCCATCATATCCATACTGATTTACTCTTTTGATTTTCAGTCTGTTTCAATTCTTTGGAGAATCTTATTATAAGAGTTAAGAATACTTTTTCAACTGAAAATCCTGAAATCCCCCAAAAACTTGAAAATGTTTGTTCCTGTGATGAAAAACATCGGGGAATGTTTGATATATAAAATTACGGAAAGCTTTTAAAACACCGTCATTTCTAGTAGATGAGTTTTTTTACCCTGCGGTTTCTTTACGCTGCCGGGATAATCTGTTTAGTTTTTGACTACTGCCACTTCTGTTTTAATATTCATGGCGCGAAGTTCATTGTGATTATTCCTGCTCATATTTTCATCGGAAATAATTATTGTCTTGATCTTTCTCAGATTGGCATAAGTTACAAACGCCTTGCCGCCAAACTTACTTGAATCGGCCAGGATGAATACTATGCCGGAATTACGGATAACCACTTCATTCATAATGGCAGTGCGGTCATCCGTAGTGAGCAGATCTCCGTTGCTGGAGATCGCATCTGCGCCAAGGAAGGCTTTGTCAAAGTGGTACATGGCAAGATTTTTCTCTGCAAGCGGTCCGCAGGCATCGCGTCTGGACGGACGGATAATTCCGCCGGTAAGGATGACTTCAGTAAGTTCTGAGAGATTATCCATGCAGGACAGCGAATTAGTTACTATGGAAACACCGCAGATTTCGCCGTGCCGTATGCGGCTGGCCAGCGCATCCGCCATTTTTAGTACAGTAGTGCCGGAGTCCAGATAAATCCGGTCGCCGGAATTGACATGCCTGGCCGCCGCCGCCCCGATAGCGTTTTTTTCAGGAGTGTGCAGCACAGATGAAAGCCGGAACGAGTAATCAGGAGCGATCTCCGGGGCTGCCTGGATTCCGCCGTGAGTGCGGATGAGCTTGCCACTTTTTTCCAGATCGGTGAAAAGCCTTCTGGCGGTAGCTTCAGAGATGGATAGCGCTTCCACAACAGTTCTGATATCCAGCCGCTTCTTTTCGGACAACATTTCCAGCAGGCTGATTTGCCGCATTGCGTCTTTTTTCAAGTTATACTCTCCTGATTTAATTTTTCTCAACATAATTTAACGCAGGAAAATGAAATTTCAATAATTTTTGATTAAACAGGTCATTAAATGCTTGAAATAATCAAAAGTTAGGGTTATAATCAATAAATAGCGAAACAACTATTTCACGGAAGGTGTATTGACATGCTGCAGAACATATCACGGTCATTACAAGATTTACTAGGCAAAGATTATATCGCCGCAGTGTGCGAGGCCGGAGCTTTTCTGTCTGGACTCAGCGTCGCAGAACTGAAAGCAGTCGCTGCAGAAAAGGTGGACTTCTATCCTTTGGAATTTCAGCAGCGTCAGGATGAACTGTTACAATATGTCGGTAAAAAAATTTGTTCCGGGACCGGCGTCAGCGTTCCCGGTGCACCGACTGCATCTTTTGCGCAGGCACAGCATAATGAAATGGCTCCCATCGGCGGCGCCGGCGTAATCCGCATTGGCGAGGACGGGCGGGCATACTTTATTGGGAAAAGCGAACATTATCATGCATCGCTGGGACATGCTTTCCCTGGATACCGGCTGCTGGCAAATGCCGCCAAAATCGGGATTTCAAATGTCACCCACAACAACACCCGCGGTTATATTTCGCGGCATCTGGAACGTGAACTGATAAGGATTGCCAACGGTCTTCGGAGAAATGACCTGAACGGACTTGAAGAAGTTTTGAAATCATCTCAGCCGCACATCCTGAACCGGATAATTAATCTGGAAACCGGCAGTCTGGCTGTTGAGGCCGCATTAAAAATGATGCTGGCCAGGTTTTACCGTCTGGACAGGACGTACTCGGAACCTCAATATGCCGGAAGAATTCCGGTATTTCTGGTTATGGCAGACAACAATGGCGGCAAAGAAGCTAATTATCACGGCACGACGGTACTGACGCAAGTGCTGCGCGGGATGTGGCCGGATTGGGCAGATATGCTGGAGAATACAGATATTTTCCGGGTCGAACCGGTTAGAATCAATGATGCGGAGCATTTCGCTGAAATAGTCGGCAAATATGACTCTGGTGAGTATAAAATCGCCGGATTCTTTCACGAGCTGATACTGATGAATTACGGCGGTATCAGGCTTACGGATGATTTTGTCGGAAAGACACATGCAATCTGTTCGCAGCGGGACATTCCGGTTATAGTTGACGAAATCCAGTCCTGCATGTGGTCGCCTGAATTGTTCTTATTCAAGGAATATGGCTGTCATCCGGATTTTGTTTCTGTCGGGAAAGGTTTTCCCGGCGGTCAGTATCCGGCATCAAAGATTCTGACTACTGCGGCTATGGACAGCCTCAATCAGTTCGGCGCACTGGTGACGAATGGACAGGAGGAACTGGCTTCGCTGGCCTATTTGATCACTATCGAGTTTGCTGAAGCCAACCGGGAACACACCCGGACTACCGGCAAATACTATCATACAGCGGCGAAAGAGCTTGCGGCAAAGTATTCCAGCATGATTGATAAAGTCGAAGGCGAGGCGCACATGACCACGTTATATTTTAAATCCGCCGAGTGCGTGACCAGGTTTACCAATCGTCTCAACAAGGAGTGCTGCATCGACATCAGCGCACAAACCTACAAAGCCGACTGTCCGCCGTCGGCGCTGACGAAGCTTCCGCTGATCGCGTCGCGAAACGCCGTGGATTTTGTTATCGGCAAAATGGATGAAACGCTGGCAATGTTATTGGATGTTTCTTCGGCCAGATACCCGGTCAAATCAGGAACATTTCGCAGTAGAAATCATAAGCCGGACAAGATGGCCCAATTACAGGTGGAAACAAAATAATGAGCTGCAGAAAGATCAAATTCGGAATTATCGGGTTAGGATTAATGGGGCGGGAATTCGCCAGCGCGTCCGCCAGGTGGTGTCATCTCCCCGACTTGGCTATACGTCCGGAAATCGTGGCGATTTGCGATGTGAATGACACGTCATTTTCATGGTATCAGAACAATTTTTCATCCATTGTCCAGGCCACGACGGATTACATCTCGCTGCTGGCCAACCCCGATATAGAGGCGATTTACTGCGCGGTGCCGCATAATCTGCATGAACAGTTATATTGCGATATCATCCGTTCCGGCAAACACCTGATGGGGGAAAAGCCGTTTGGCATCGATAAGCAGGCCAATGACGCAATCAATGAATGTATCCGGCAGCATCCGGAAGTATTCGTGCGCTGTTCATCCGAGTTTCCGTTTTTTCCGGCAGTGCAGTTTATCGGCAGGATGATCGGGTATCATGAATTTGGAAAAATTATCGAAGTCAACAGCGGTTTTCTGCATTCCAGCGATATGGATACGTCCAAGCCGGTTAACTGGAAGCGCCGCCGCGCAACCAACGGTGAATATGGCTGTATGGGAGATTTGGGCATGCACGCGTGCAATATGCCGTTCCGGGCCGGCTGGAATATCGCCAATGTCCGGGCGCTGCTCTCTGATCTGGTGCCGGAACGTCCCGACGGCAAAGGCGGCATGACGCCTTGCGACACCTGGGACAATGCAACGTTGTTCTGCGAAGCCTCCGGTGATGACGGGCTGAATTTCCCGCTTACCATCAAAACCCAGCGGATCGCGCCCGGCCAGAAGGACACATGGTATATTGAAATCCTCGGTATGAATAAAAGCGCCAGGTTTTCAACTAAAAATCCAAAGTTGCTGGAAATACTGGATTACACCGGCGGATCGCAAGCCTGGCTGCAGATTGACATGGGACACGAGACCGCATTCAAATCCATTACCGGCGGGATTTTTGAATTTGGTTTTTCCGACGCGATTTTACAGATGTGGGCGGCCTTCATCCACGAACTGCACAATGGCAATCCTCTGTCGAAATTCGCAGCCTGCGTCACTCCGGCGGAAGCGGCGTTAAGTCACCGGTTATTCACCGCCGCGTTGGAATCACATAAGAAACATCAGGTTGCAGTGCTTTAATTTATAAGGCGGGGGAGTTATTGTATTATATGTCAACAGCAACGGGAAAAACTTTTCTGATTGGACTGGACCTTGGCACCAGCGCTATTAAAGGGGTGTTGACGGACCAGGCGGGAACGGTTCTTGCCGAAACTGAAAAAACTACTGCATTCATTCATCCTCAGCCTGACTGGTGCGAAATCTCTCCGGAACAGCATTATCAGGATGTTTGCGGAGTGATTCGCAAGTTGTCCGCCGCTGCTCCGGCTCCGGTTGCTGCGCTGGCTATGGCCGCCGCATCCGGCAATACGCTGCTGGCCGATGTCGCAGGAAATCCATGGACCAATATTATCAGTTGGCTGGATCGCCGTGAAGAACAGGCAAAAACTGCAACATTAAAACAATTTTCATCTGCGGATGTCAGACAAGTCACCGGATGGCCGTGTGTGGATATTTTTCCGCTGGCGCATCTGGCCTGGTTACAGCAAAACCAGCCGGAATTATATAAAAATGCCGGACACTATTGCATGAATACCGACTGGCTGCTGTTCCGGTTCACAGGCAACTGGGTAATGGATTATTCCACCGCAACGACATTTCATCTGCAGGATCAATGCGGTCAATGCTGGTATCAGCCGTTTTTGAAAATACTGGGTATTTCTGCGGAAAAATTGTCCAGTCTGACTGGTTCCGGCGAACCTGCCGGGAATTTGACCTTGCAGGCGGCCTGTGACACAGGTCTTTCCGTCAATACGCAAGTAATCACCGGCTGTTTTGACCATCCGGCGGCGGCACGCTCCGCCGGCGTGCTGGAGCCCGGACAATTGCTGTTGTCCTGCGGTACTTCATGGGTAGGATTTTTCCCGGAAATGGAACGTCTGAAAATAGTTGATCTGGAATTGCTGTGCGATCCCTTCCTGTCCATCCGCGGCGGCCCGCGGGGTGCGATTTTCTCAATCCCGTATATCGGGCGCACCGTTGACGCCTATATTGATAACTGCATTGCGCCCGGCGAACCCGATAAATATCGGATATTCAATGAATCAGCGATGGAGGCCGGGCCTGGCGCGGATGGTTTGAAAATCGATCTGCGCGAGCCGTTTCGTCAAATTGAGGCGGAACGCCGGAATATCAGCCGGGCGGTAATGGAAGGTGCGGCGGAACTGCTCAAAGACAAGCTGGTCTGCTTGAAAAAACGGGGCATAAACTTCAAAAAAGCAGTGATGACCGGCGGACCGTCCCACAGTCCGGTCTGGCCGCAGATTATTGCGGAAACCACCGGACTCGAACTTGTCACCGGTTCACGTCATGCCGGGGCCATTGGCGCGGCGCTGCTGGCCGGCATTGGCGCGGGAATATATCGCGATGAATATGATGCATACAAAACTGCTGGAGATCATTATGGTTGTTGATTACAAAAAATCAGATCAGGCGGTCTACATGACTGAACTTAAAGATTTTCTGCCGGAAAAAATCTTTGATGCCCATGTTCATTTATTTGACGGATCATGCCTGCCGCAAGGATACGAATTTCCGGCGAAAGACTGCTGCCGGAAGTTCGACGGCCAATTCACGCTGGAGCATTGTCTGGAATATATCCGCGCAATGCTGCCGGAACAGGATTTTTACCTTAACAGCTTTGGTTTTCCATCAGTGGAATTCAGTCTTGACGCCGGTGCGCAATACACCGGCGGCATATCGGACAACAAGCGGTATTTCGGCATGGCCATGGTATCGCCGCATGACAGCATCGCGTCCGTGCAAAAACGGATCAGCGCCAACCGGCTTATTGGTTATAAACCTTATCTTAATTTCGTTGACTGGAAGAAGAAAGACGAAATCACGATTTTTGACATGCTGCCGGATGAACAGATGGAATATGCGGACGCCAACGGACTGGCGGTGACATTGCACATCCCGCGGCCAAACCGGCTGGCCGATCCGGTCAACCAGCAGCAGATGATCGAACTCTGCCGCCGGTATCCGAACCTCAAAGTCATTTTTGCGCATATCGGACGCGCCTATTATATGCAAAATGTCTCTGGTTATCTGGACGGCATTGCCGGATGTCCGAATGCGTACATTGATACTGCGATGGTCAACCATGAAGGCGTACTGGAATATGCTTTTAATAATTTCCCGCGAGAGCGCATCCTGTTCGGCTCGGACGCTCCGATTGCGCTGCTGCGCGGCAAGTCGGTGGAAATCAATAACCAGTATGCTTATCTGATGGGCGAAGATTACCAGATCGGCAGCGCGATTTACGATGCCGGGCATACGGTAAAATTCACCTCGTTTTATTATGAGCAGTTACGTGCGATCAAGCTTGCCGCCGTACGTGCCGGTCTTTCCTGTAAGGAAATAGAGAACATATTTTCAGGGAATGCATTCCGCTTATTCTCGGAAATAGCGGCGAAATTAAAATATATTTAAGGATATGCCATGAACAAACCAGTTGTCGGACTGTTGCCGTTGTATCTTGAACTTTATGATCAGGTTGTGCCTGAAAACCGTCAGGCGGCGGAGGCTTTTGCCGGGACGATCCGGGATGCACTGGAAAAGTTGAATATTGAAGTAATTGCCGCTCCGGTTTGTTGCGTCAAACCTGAATTCTCAAAGGCAGTCAAATCCTTTGAAAAGAAGCGCGCCGCCGCGATTGTGACGCTGCATCTGGCATATTCTCCGTCGCTGGAATCCGTCGATGCACTGACTGCAACTTCACTCCCGCTGATTGTGCTGGACACCACGCCTGACTTCGAATTCGGGTTTAATACCGACGCAGACAGAATCATGTACAATCACGGGATTCATGGGGTACAGGATCTGTGTAATATGCTACGGCGCAAAGAAAAACATTTTATGCTAGAAGCCGGACACTGGCAGCAATCAGATGTGCTGACAAGAGTTGCAGCCGATATCAACGCCTGCATTGCTGCCGCCGCCATGAAAACCGCCCGTGTCGGCATCATTGGCCAGCCATTTCCAGGCATGGGTGATTTTGCAATTCCGTTCGCCGATTTGAAAAAACTTGTCGGGATGGAGGTGATTCAGGCAACTCCAGCGAAATTCAAGGCTCTACGGCCAGCCGCTGCTGAGGTCTCAGAAGAATTGAAACTTTACAGTAATTTGTTTAAAATCGGTAAAGCTTCGGAAGAATGCCTTGCCCGGACCGCCGCGACATCATTGACCGTCAGAAAATGGATAGCAAAAGAAAAACTAACGGCATTTACGTTCAACTTTCTTGATATTGACCGCAAATGCGGACTCGGCACGGTGCCGTTTCTGGAAGCATCAATGGCGATGTCGCGCGGTATCGGTTATGCCGGCGAAGGCGATGTACTGACTGCCGCTTTCGTTGCGTCACTGGCGAAAGTTTTTCCGGAAACAACGTTCTCGGAAATGTTCTGCCCGGACTGGAAAGGCAACAAAGTTTTTTTGTCCCACATGGGCGAATTGAATGTCGATGTCGTTAACGGCAGGCCGGAGTTGCTGGAAAAAGCATTTCCGTTTTTCAAAGCTGACAGTCCGGCACTGGCCCTGGGTTGTATGAAACCCGGTCCGGCCGCGCTGGTTAATCTGGCTCCCGGTTCGCAGGATTCATTTACTATGATCGTATGTTTCGGTGATGTCCGCACCCCGCGGAAAAATAAAATTGGCGGCATCAGCGGCTGGTTTGAACCGGATATTCCGCTGGAAGATATGCTGTCGGAATACAGTTGTCACGGCGGCACCCATCATCTGGCGCTGGTCTACAATCCTGATTATAAAATACTGCGCAGGTATGCCGAAATCATGGACTGGAATTGCGTAATTATTTAACCATTTAATATAAGAGGAGATTATATGAGTGACAAGCTTGGGATAGGCGTAATTGGCTTGATGATGGGGTGCAATATGCTTCATGTTAATCGTCACCTTGGGCAGTTCCGCTCCGAGGTCCGAGGCATCTGCGATATTCGCAAGGACAGGCTTGACCAGTATGGAACAGATTTTTCCGTGCCGTACGCTACAACCGACTGGCGCGAACTGATAAAAAGAGACGACATAGATATTATCGGCATTTTTTCACCCGACCATCTTCATATAGACATGATCAGGCTGGCGCTTGAAAGCGGCAAGCACGTTATCTGTACTAAACCCCTGGTTGTCAGTCTTGACGAGGCCAGGGAGACTGTCAGCCTGGTGCGCAGGCACAAACGGAAATTTCTTGTCGGCCAGACCCGGCGTTTCGTGACCCATCATCAGGAAGTCAAGAAATTCTACGACAGTGGAAAAATCGGTACTGCAATGATGGCCGAGGCGAGTTATGTTCATGGCGACATGTGGAAAGTGTTTGACCGCGGGGCCTGGCGCTACGAACACCCGCAGGACATTATTTACGGAGGGGCCTGCCACCCGATTGATCATTTGCGCTGGTATTTCGGCGATATTGACGAAGTTCACGCCTATGGCTGCACAAGTCCTGTTGACCTGCGCTATCCTCAGGATAAGGAACTTAACTTTATCATCAATATGAAATTCAAAAATGGAGTGCTTGCCAGAGTGATGACCGCCTGCGGGATTCATGAACAGCCGGGCGGTTCGACCAGCGACATCATGCCCATGGAAGGCGTCAGCATCTTCGGTACGCAGGGGACTATAGTTAACTACCACGCCGCATATCGCGAAGGCGGACGGCACGATGCGCCGCGCCAGGAAGTCCACTTTGACAAAGACGATGTTGTGGAAGATTTTGACGGCAAAAGTTATTCAGGCCATCTTATGTCGGTGCTCAAATATGTGCAGGAACTGGAAGCTGCCATATTTGATGGCAAGCCGATTACAGTGGATGAAATCGAGGGTGCAAAGTGCATCGCCGCTTGCGCTGCCTGCTGGGAATCAATTAAAAATAAACAGAGCGTAAAAGTGTTTAATGAGTTCTGACGTGAATCAAACATATGGGAGGAAATGAGATGGACAGTAAATTTATATTTACCGATTTCTGCAATAGCATGAATGATGAGGAACGTGAAGCATTCAACCTGGCGGTGGTGATGAATATGGATACTCCGCTTGCCGCGGAGGCCAGAGCAAAATACTATAAAAGCAAGTTGCGGCATATGGGGGAGAATGTCAAAATCGGAACTGGAGTGAAAATAGTCAATCCGCAATATATTTCTCTGGGAAATAATGTTTCCATTGGCGATAACTGTATTTTGATTGCGCATTCTGAAAAAGGCATCGAACTGGATGACAATGCCCGCTTGAAAAATGGAGTATATCTGGATACGGAAACAAACAGCGGAGCATATATCAAAATCGGCAAGAACGTATATATTGGAGCACGGTGCTGCCTGCATGGGCATGCCGGCCTGGAGATAGGAGATTACTCTCTGCTTGCACAAAATATCACCATAACACCTGCGTCCCATACTTTCGGGGAAAAGGATGAGATCATCTATAAGCAGCCTTGCACTGTAAGAAAAATAGTTATTGGCCGTGATTGCTATCTGGGAATGCATGTTTGTGTCGTATGTTCGGCTGGCAGCATCGGCGATGGGTCTGTCATTGGTGCCGGATCGGTTGTAGTAAATGAAATCCCGCCATTTTCGGTAGCGGTCGGAGTTCCTGCGAAGGTAATTAAAAAACGCGGGCAGTAAGGAATCTGCAGAGCAATAATGCGTCGGTTTTCTTCGTAAGTTTATTAGTCAAATTGCAACTTTAAATAGTATTTAATAATTGTCGGGGCCCGCAATGATAAATTTGTTCAATGAAAATGAAATGGAAGAAATGGCTTCAAAAGTTAAAAAACTGTTGAAAGAGGTTGGCTATAAGATTGGCAGCGAAACGCTTTCAGCTATTTTGCAAAGCAATGGTATCAGACCATCTTCAGAAAAAGAGATGCTTTAAAAATCAGGAATCTTGTAACAATAATAAAGGAGTTTTAAAATGGTTAAAAGGATTTTAGTTGGCGCAGTAATTTTTTTGATGGTATGCGTCTGCCGGGCAGAATCGGAGACCGCGGGGGCAGTAAATGAGAATGATCGCAAACAATGGGAACTGAAAAAGATAAATGGAAAGGATTTCTGGAATGTAATGGAGACAGGTTACACTGTCCACGACGATCCGATTTATAAGAGCAGCGCCTTGCGGATTATGACTTCCTACATTCGCTACGACAAAGATTTCTCAATGACCGAACGCGCTGTGGCAAAGCAGGTGGAAACTCCCGCTCAGTTTCCTATCATGGCTTGGAGTCTCCGTTATGAAAACGATTTCGATTTTTGGAGAAGGATTGATGGCGAAACGGCGCCATCGCGGGAAGGCATGGAGCGGTTCCGCCAGTTCAGCGAGAAATATCGTGGCGCATGGCTGGGCTTCTGCCTGCCGGAATTCGAGATTGATCTGCGAAATGCGGCGAATCTGATTAATGTGGGAAGGTTCGACTTCCAATCACCCGATTGCCATCCGCAATTTACATGGAAAAAGGATCCGGCCAAACGGAAATTTATTGAAAAACATATCCCCGCTTCTTTCGCATCCGGAAATGACGTAAGTCAGCTCATTCAAAACGAATTCAAATGGATGCAGAGCCTTCTATACGGGAACGTGTTCGTCATGACGCAAAGCCTGACGGACCATTTCTTCCTGGAAAACGGCGCAACCGCTGCCAGCATTGAATTAACCGGCGCGGGAATACGATCCCACCAGTTGCAGGCCATATTCGCAAGAGGAGCGGCGCGTCAATACAACAAGCCATGGGGAACATACATTGCGCTTTTCTGGGGAGGAACCAACCCGGAATGCCGGTTTGGTTTTGAAAAAAACGCGAAATCTCCAGACGGATACAGTCAAGGGTATTATTTCGGAGTGTCGCCATCCATGCACCGGCGTGATCTATATTTTTCTTATGTGGCCGGAGCCAATTTTGTGGATCATGAACAACAGAATTCCGCTTTTTGGGATCGGGAAGTCAATGGCGCCCGGAAACGCAGCATTCATGGCGAAATTCTGAATGAATGGTCAGTATTTGTCGACAGAAATCCTGATCGCGGTGTTCCATGCACGCCTGTCGGGCTTTTGTTCGATTACAACCATGGACTCGCGGAACCGGACTACGGGAAAAAATGGTGGCGTTTCCCCTACAGCGACAGCGACTTCATGATGCACGGGATTCTTGATATGCTAATCCCATGGAAAAGCGGAGGAAATGACGGCGAGGAGAAGAATTTGGTCAGTACTCCGTTCGGCGATGTCTTTGACGCCCTCGTCGCCAATCCGCCCAGCGGCATTATTTCCAAAGATGTTTTGAATCATTACCGGGTCATCGTTCTCATGGGGGATGTCAAAATGACTGCTTCTCTGGCGGATGAACTTGTTGCGTACGTGCGTGACGGCGGCACGCTCCTGATTAATTCCTCGCAGCACATTGATCAATTTCCGAAAGAATTTTCAGGAAGCGCTTCCGCGGCGACAGTTTCAGCTAAGGATGCCGCTGGAAATCCGGTCGCGACGCAAACCCGGTTCGGCAAGGGAACAATCTATACAACGCTTCCTCCTTTTCTGATTGATAAAAACAAAAAACTTCTTCCATTTATGCCGGATTTGTTTAAACAGGTAATGAAAGATGTTTTGCCTTTCAATATTACTGGCAATATTCAATATATGGTAAACAGAGGAAGCAGGGGCTGGTGGATCACTTTGATTAATAATAAAGGGGTCAGCAAGCCGCCCAGGGAAAAGGAAAGAATTGATGAACGCAAGACAGCGCGCGTGAGTGTTGAATACAAAGGCGGCGATAATGATAAAATCAATGAATTGGTAACCTTGGAGCGTTTATCCGTGCGAAAGCTGGATGGTTCCACAGTGATAGATTTGTCCGTTCCGCCGGGCGACATCCGCATAATTGAGATTATAGAGCAACCGGAAGCAAAAAAAGCGGGGACTGCGGTATTTACGGCAGACAGTTTCGAGACTTACACGCCGGGCGCTAACGCAATGCGTGTTGATTCCGGCGATGCCGGACGCGGAAACGTAATCAAGGTGCCGATCACCTATTATGGCGCTTATGAGTACATCCGATCTGCGCCCGTTACTTTGAATGCTAATAAATACGGAGGAATTTCACTCTGGGCGAAGGCTGATCAGCCACAATCCATTGAAGTTACTTTTGACCATCATACCGAAGGTTACATTGACTTTACAACAAGAATTGCATTGACTCCGGAATGGAAAAAATTTGACCTGCCGTTTAAGAGCTTCACCCATGGCGGCGGCAATAACCCCAAACCATTCAGTGACGATATGCTAGCTTCCAGAGACTGGACTTTAACCCTTTGCGCCAACAAGAAAGACGCAACCTCCGGCGCCAATGTTTTATATTTCAGCGACATCACTCTGGAGAAGAAAAGACTTGGGGATCGACGGTAAAGGCGTATGGGGGGATCTATGCCGGATGCGGATTAGTCCGGCACAGATCAGCAGGCTGGATTGCAATAAGATTGAATCAAACTAATCGCCGATAAATGCCATGTTTACGAATGAAAACTTAAAAGAGGATATTTTTGAAAATATAAAAAGGATGGCCGTGATTTGATTAATATTGATTGATATAAGCATTTTATGAAATATTTAATCATTTATTTGCTTGACATTTGTCCGTAGATGCAGTATAATTAAGATTAGCAATAGGTTTCAACAACTAAAGTTTACTTGGCTGATAGTTTTAAACAGAAAACAGATAATTTTGGAATGAACCAAACAATGAGGATTAAAATGTTTAAAAAAAGTTTAATGGTCGCAGCTTTTTCTTTGCTGGCATATATGAATGCATTCAGCAATGAAGTTTCTGATGCAGATAATGGCATTAGCATTAACTGGGATTTCTGCAAAGGCAAAGGCGACACGCTGGATAGTTTGTCAAACAGCAAGTACAATGGCAAGTTCTTCGGACAGCCTAAATGGGTAAAACAGGGGAATGGTTATGCGCTTGATTTTAATGGCAGCAATTCCTATGTCGATTTGGGAACTATTGAAAATAACGATATAAAAAACCAAATCACAGTTGAAGTATGGATATATCCCAGGGCAAACTTTTACGGGGATAGAGGCGTCATCGGAAATATAATAAGGGTAGATAATAAATACACCGGCGGTTTTTTATTGGCGGAATGGACGTTAGGCAGCAAAGCCGGGCAGATAAGCGATCACGAATGGTATGTAATTGTTTCCAATCAAAAAGGCGAGGCTATAAGTGTCACGGATGGTCAAAAAATAGAACCGGGCAAGTGGCAGCATGTGGCATTTACTTATGATGGCTATAATTTAAAACTCTTCCTAAACGGGAAGAGCATTGCAGAAGCCGGAAAAAGTGATATGCTGGAAATGCCTGCCGCTGCTCCGGCTAATATGATTATGGGGAAGTTGCCATTCAATAATCTTTGCTTCAACGGTATGATTGCCGATGCAGTTATTTATAACAAGGCATTATCCGAGCAGAATATCAGAGAAAAATATCTTGCGCTTGCAGATAAATTCAACGGACGGAAATGAATGAGATGCATTTTAATGAACAAACATAAACACGAAGGAGGAGAACAAAAGACACAATGGAAATGGTAAAGCGGAATCAAGTTGTAAAAGCATGTGTCCTAAAAATAAGGAAAGCATTTATTATGAATATAAATAAAAAAAAGTTACATCCGGTTAATATTTTCACACTCATTGAATTGCTCGTGGTGATTGCTATTATTGCTATCCTTGCTGGTATGTTACTGCCAGCTTTAAACAAAGCAAGGCTAAGAGCACAGCAGGCTACGTGTATTAACAACTTAAAACAATGGCATGTCGCAATGTTTTCATATCTTCAGGATAATAAGGAATACTTTCCATACGGACGCACTAAGGCTTTCAGTCCATTTCGGCAATGGTATGATTTTTTGTCGCCATATATCGGGAAAGCAGATCCTGCCCTGCCGGGTTTCATGGTGAACAGACTAAGAGACAACACTCTTAAGAATTGCCCCACAAAAAGTTATGCGCCGGCAGGATTTTCTTCAAAAGATGGAATTCAAAACCCTGATTATTTAGCTAATTCTACTGTTTGTGCCGATGGTGACGCTACTGGTGTCATCTATCATCCAACACTTTGTGCCGTAAGAAGCACTATTGTTAAAAAATCATCTCAATCCCTTTTTCTGATTGATGGCGGAACGAATGGAGGAATGATTGATTATCAGGATCAAACTGTTCCAGGATCAGCCAACCAAATCGTTGATTACAGGCATTCTTCGGGCGTTAATGTACTTTTCCTAGATGGACACGCAGTATGGATGAAAAGGCCTACGGTGGGAAGGCCTCTTGATATTCTGTGGATTGGACCAAGTGCAACATATGGTAAATTCTGGCAGTAACACGCTTTTGAATCCGTCAAAGAGGATTGGACAACAAAAAGGTTTTGTTGTCGCCGAAACGTGAAGTCCCTGGTTGCAAGCTGCTACCTCATGCTGGTATGGATTATATGTAATAATTCATACCGGCTGATTCTCAGTCGAAAGCGGTAATTAAAAATTATTCCGGTCTTTTTTAATCTTATAATTCTAGGAGGTCTAGGCAATGTTGAAAACAGCGAATCGTGTTGCAAAGGCATTTCTGGCTTTTATGGTATCCGGTTTTTGTGTTATTTCTTTGAATGCGCAATTGACCGTGGGGAAACAGCCGGCAACGGTGTCTTATGGAAGCAATCTTCTTCCTGCGCTCTCGCAATGGACTCTGGGTTACGGCGCTTCGCTGGACGGCTCCTCGATAAAATTGACAAGTCTGGACAACCAGCATCAATGCATAGCCTATTACATTCTTACTTTAAATCAAAGTGTTCCTAAAATAATCCGGATTGCCGGGGATAGTTATTCCCAGGGCGTATCTATTTCTGCGCCGTCATTCAATTATTCGCTAAGGGCTGATGTTACATATACTGATAATTCTATGGAGCAGTATAATTACGCCTCCTTTACAGGCAGCGCCTCCTGGGAGACTAAAGAACTGATTTTTTTCCCTAAAAAAGCAATAAAAAGCGTGTGCGTAATCGTAATGCTATATAAATTCTCCGGTTCCGCCTGGTTCAGAAATATTACTTTGCAGGAAACGACATCATCAACCGGTTATGGATTTTTTGATGGCGCCGCCTTTACCAATTCAGTGACGACAAGTGAAGGCTATCTGATCCGTGAATTTGGAACAACCGATCAAAACTGGTATGAGATTACTGCTGGACAGATCGGCAATAATTGGGGACTGGCGGCAACCAGCAGCCTGAACAACGGCTTTACCTCCCATACCGCCACAATAACGAACTACAGCGCGAATGAACGCGCAGGAGTATTTGCTTACCGGATACCATTGGCCGCCAATAATTTAAAATGGTGTAATGCAGACTTGAGAACACAAGCTCTCACAAATTCGCCGGTTGAATATTTTAATGAAGACAGTGAAAGAGGCTATTATAAAACAAGTTCAAAATTTCTTTTGGGGTGCGTTGTCGGCGATACAACCGGTTATGCGATCGCGGTTGACCCGGCTTACCCCTGTCACTTTCGGGTGCGCTACAACCCTTACGATCAAGAATTTTTTGTCGTATTTGATTTAGGTTTCACCTCATCGGGTGACGCTAAAAACAACGCAACCGTAAAGTTTGTCACTTGGACGTTCAATCCCGCTTCCGGGATGCGTCAGGCGGTTCACGACTTTTACAAGCTTTATCCCGATGCTTTTCGTGACCGGATTGTTGATAAAGGCGGAGAACATGGAATCTGGTGGTATCTGAAGGACCTTTCCGGCAATTCTATCGTCAATATAAAAGATTTCGGCTTTAAATTTGATCAGCAACCGCCAGCCGGAGCAATAACATATGATGACGCCAATGATCTTTTAAGCACAATGTATGTTGCTCCATGGGAATTGAGGATATATGGCGCTAATCTGCCGGGGTGGCCGCAACCGGCCTACGCTGATGTTGTGCAAAGGATTAACGACTTATATAATACAAATGACCCTACTGCTGTTGCGGTTGTTAATTCAGCCAGCAAAAGCAGCGCCGGCAAATACATATATCTTACGACCGCCCAATGGTCGCCGGATCATATCCGTTTTCAATGCAACCCGGCGCCGGGAGTAAGGCCTAACATATATGGAGCCGGCACGCCGAGCGAACGGAATGCCTATTACGATCAATGGGGAAATTCAAGTTTGCAATCTCTGCTGACTGTTCCGAATACCCGGGATGGGATTTTGTGCGATAATATATCTAACGGTTATTTGTCTGATACTCCGGTAGATTATGATTCGTCACATTTCAGTCGCATGGAAACCCCGCTGGTTCATGACAAAAACGGCAAAGTCGGAATTGGTTTTGAAATGATGATCTGGGAATATTTTAACGGGATGCGGCAAGGCATGGATAATCTGATGGCCGGCGATAACCGGTTGCGGATTATACAGGCGAATGGTTCACCCCCATATTTTGCCGGATGCAAACTGGATGTTCAAGGCGGCGAGCAGGTATGGGACGCGAACAATAGCTGGAACCCGCTTGCGGAAGCGGCAATGTTGGAATTCAGGATGAAAGCCGGACGCAAGCCGCTTGTCTTTTTGCAGTGTCCTGTTGAACACAGCCTGGGGACGGGTTCGAGCTGGATGACTAATGCGAGAACTCAAAAATATTTTGCGCGGTGTTGCGCTTTTGGGGTTATGCCTTCAATTGTCATGACCGATGGCGGCGATTCTACCGGACTGGTGTATTTTAATAATTCCGCTTTTTTCGAAACGGCAAATCCCAACACCACCCCTGCAAACATGACTGACAGAAATATATTTCAGAAATATATTCCGGTAATCAGGAAACTCAGCCAGGCGGGATGGGAACCGGTCAGGCAGGTGACCGTCAACGACAGCGACGTATTTGTCGAGCGGTTCGGCGCGGAATATATTACCATATTCAATCCGACCGCCAGCTCAAAAAACGTTACAGTCACTTATTCGCCCGCGGCAATAAGCATAACCGGCAAAGAACTGATATCAGGCAACAACATTACTTGGACAAACGGACAGGCAACATTGGCTATTGGCCCAGAAAATGTCGCGGCGCTCGAAATACCTGCTTTGATCAATTTCAAATTTGACGAGGGAAACGGGGCTTCGGTTGCCGCGGCAAGCCCGTATACTAATCTTACCGGAACTGTATACAATACTTCCTGGGCAGACGGTGTGGATGGACAGAGCGCTCATGCGCTTAGTTTTAACGGCAGCACAAGTTATGTCAGCGTTCCGAGTAATAATTTATTTGCGGTTTCAGATGACGGCGCGACATTTGCGGCATGGGTCAAGCCCGGCTCGCTAAATTCTTCCGGACACAATATGGTGGTCAGCCACGGCAGCGGGCCTGATAATTATCTTTCTGTTTGCGGTACTCATGTATGTCTAAAAATTATTGCCAACGGAGGATTGTCGAATTATTGCAGCAGCAATGCCCAATTATCTTCCGGCACATGGTATCATATTGCCGGAACTTATGACCGTGAAGGAATAATGAAAGTATTTATAAACGGACAGCAGGATGGTTCTACTGCAGGCCCATTTTTAAACCCAGATACGAGTCCGGGTGCCTTAAACATCGGCAAATATGTCGGCAGCGGATTTTTTAACGGCATAATAGATGATGTGCAAATCTGCCGGAAGGGCTGTACCGGCAAGGAAATCCGGCAGTTGAAAGACAGGGCGATAATTGCATATAGTTTCCCGCTTAATGAAGGAACCGGAACTGCCGCGTATGATAGTTTTGACAATTCCAGACAGGCGACCATATCCGGCGCAACCTGGCACGGCAACACTGCGCTTGACAAAAAAGACAATGCCCTTTACTTTGACGGAGTCAACGACTCTGTAACGATTACCGGAAGCAGCACGGCCTTCAGAACAGACGGAAGCAATGGATTTACCTTTGCCGCGTGGATAAAAGCGGACGGGACATTTCCTGCCGGGCATGATCCGGTAATTGCAAGGGGGAGCACTTATCTTACCGTATATGGCGGCAAACTTGGATTTAAAACCCTGACAGATCCTGCCAATACTTCAAGATGGTGTGCGGGCTCCACTACTTTAACGTCGAGCACATGGCATCATGTAGCCGCGGTTTACGAGGCCAACGGAAATATGAAATTATATTTGGACGGATTCCAGGACGGCAATACCGCCGGACCTTTTCCAAATCAGAGCAACGAAACATATAATATACAGTTAGGAACCTATGGCAGCTATTTTAAAGGAATTATCAGCAATGCGCGTGTTTACAAAAGAGGATTAACCGCAAATGAAATACAGCTTCTCTATCAAAATAAAGAATAGCCTTGAACAGCAGTCGAATCAGTGTACCGTAAATGTGAGGTGGTTTTGAGAATAAAACCCCGGAGACAGGCATGGTAATGACCGCCGCGGCTTGTTGGAAAGAAAACTATTGACTTAGAAAACCAGTTCTTGTTTTAATACGCAACCTTTTTATGGATTTATATGATGACTTTTTCAAACACGGACCAGCCAGCGGCGACTAAAACCTATCATTGCGGAACGCTGACTTACACTAAAGCCGGTTTATTTGCAATTTTTGCATGGTTGTTATGGGGTGACTTCTGCATCACGCTGATGGAAGCGGTGGTGCCCAGCGTCTTGCCGCTGAAACTGAAATCTCTGGGATGCTCCAACTGGATGATGGGACTGATACTGTCCTCGATTCCGGGTGTGCTGAATATGACGATCTGTCCTTACGTCAGTTTCAAGAGCGACCGCTACCGCAGCCGCTGGGGTCGGCGCCTGCCGTTCATTATCTGGACATTGCCGTTTCTCTGCATCAGTTTGTTCATGCTTGGCTGGAGCGATGAGATACGCGTGTTTCTGCAGCGTTGCTCTCCGGCGTTAAACGAGTACGCTCCTGCCACCGTAACTATCGGCTTAATCGCATTTTTCATGATGATGTTCCAGTTTTTCAATATGTTTGTCAATTCGGTTTTCTGGTATCTCTTCAATGACGTTGTGCCGGCGCAATTTATCGGGCGTTTTGTGGGTTTATTGCGGATTGTCAGCACACTGGCGGCGACGCTGTATAATTATTTCATCTTCAGGTATGCGGAATCCCACATGCGGGAAATCTTTCTTGGCGCTGCCGTGCTTTATTTTATCGGCTTCGGCTTGTTGTGCATGATGGTCAAGGAAGGCGAATACCCGCCGGTGGAAGGCGAACAGGACAAAGACAATAAGGGAATCGGAGGGATAAAAACATACTTCAGGGAAGCGTTCTCTCATAAGCTTTATTGGCTGATATTTGCCGCCGCCGGCTTTCAGTCTATCGCCGGAGCAATGTATGCATTCAATATTTTTTTTAACCGTGAAATGGGTTTGCCGCTGGCTCAGATCGGTACCCTGGCCGCAGTCAACGGCGTGGTTGCCATGGTGGCAATGTATTGTACTGCAATTTTTGTTGACCGCTGGCATCCAATGCGCATTGTTACTTATATTACTGTTTTTAATGTGTCAGCCATGATAAGCTCGAGCTGGGTATGGGTTTTCGTCACTCTGCCGGGGGACTATTATTTCTGGCTTGGTTTTGGCGGCGCTTTCATTGGAATGTTCCAGGGCGCATTGATAAACGCTGCGACATTCCCGCGGCAGATGCGTACGTTTCCGCAGTCGCGGTTCGGACAATTTTGTTCCGCGCAGGCAATGGTGCAATCACTGTGCAATATTGGCGCCGGCGTGGGCGCCGGGCTGTTTATTGATCTGGTCAGATATTTTTGTCATGGCTCTGACTTTGCTTACCGGTTTAATTTTGTCTGGATCACTTTCTTCTCCGGCATATCCGCGATAATCGCCATTTACATTTATATCATCTGGTACCGGCTGGGCGGAGATGAACATTTCCATCCGCCGGCGCCATGGAGCCCGAAGCAAGTGGAAGAAATGGCAATTACGCAGACCATCGGGCCGCAGACGCGATGGATGAAACTTGCATTCCGTATTTTTGACGCACTCATTGCCTTGTCGGTGCTGGGCGTTCCGTGCATGATGTGGTGGATGTATCATAAACAGGCGATGTTCGCTTACAAATGGTTCGGCATATTGCTGCTGCCGCTGTCGATATTGGCATGGCTGTGGTGGCAATGGTTGAAACGGAGCATCAGCAGCGACATGGCGCGGGCGCGCAATGGCGACCAGTTGCGCAACGGCATTCCGCATCACGGCATGCTGATTGTGGTGGGGGCCAAATACTTGCTGGCGCTTGGGCTGTGGATAACCCAAGTCATCATTGCCGTCAATTTGAATATGGAAACCGGAGCTATTGTTTTCGGCCTGGCAAACGTTGTTACCAATTTTATGATTATCGGTATAATTCAGATAATGTGCCGGGTGGAGCGCGGATATTCCATTACGATTGACGTGGTGCCTGCGCGTGCGGCTTAATGACTTAAGCGCAGCCTGGATTGGTTGCGAATTATTTTAAATTAAAATGACAATGGTAGTTTTTTGTTAAAATCGAGGATTACATGATCAGAAAATATAAAAGCGAAGACTTGCCGGCGATAACAGCGATTGCCAAACGCGCCTGGATAAATATTTACAATATGTATCAGGACGCTTATGGCGACGAATTGTTTTCATTACTCATTCATGATAAAGATACCGCAAAAGAGAGAGAGATAAATAATCATGTGCAGCACCATCCCGATTGGATTTATATTTGTGAAGAAAATGGAAAGATCGTCGGTTTTATCGCTTTCAACATTAATCAGCAACAAAAAATCGGACAGATCGGGAATAATGCGGTTGATCCGGAATGCGGTCTCAAAGGAATTGGACAGCAGATGTACAGTGCGGTATTTAAACGGTTCAAGGAAGAAGGCTTGATATATGCACAAGTCCGGACGGGGCTCGACGATACCCATCTCCGCGCCCGCCGCGCCTACGAAAGAGCCGGGTTCAATATAAAAACAGAAGATGTCACTTATTTCAAAAAACTCTAATGTTTATGAGTTGCCTTAAACATCGGCAATAACAGGATTTCTATTTATCGGAAAGGTCTGCAGATTAAGACTCTCCCATGAAATCTTAAAATACAAATAAATTAGGATACAGAAAACATGATTATCACTCAGGAACCTGAGCAGCCCGCAAACTGGCTGTTTGTTGACGAGCTTAAAGCATCAAGACATGAAAAATTAACATGGGGGCGGAACAGAAAGAAAAAAAATGAAGCTGAACTCGGTAAAGGCGTGACATTGAATTGCCGTTTTTCCGATGTGGGAAGAGTTCTTGATACTGCGATAGCCGATTTTCATGTATTTCTGCAATCAGCCGGAATCCCCGGCAACGGACCGTTCAAAATCACCGTTGAAAAATGGGAACTTGGAAAAACGTTCGAGAGTTACCGTATAGATACGAATAACGATTCATGCACAATCTCCGCAGGCGATTCTGAAGGCATTCGCCGGGCATTGTATTTTCTACAGGATGAGATAAAGCGTAGCGACGGACCGTTTCTGCCTGTAGGGACAACGGAGCGTGAACCGATGATAAAAACTAGGGTGTCGCGCTGTTTTTTCGGTCCTATAAAGCGCCCCCCTGTCAACCGCGACGAACTGGCGGATGATGTTGATTACTATCCGGAAGAATACTTAAACCGGCTGGCAAGTGAGGGGGTCAATGGCCTGTGGCTTACCGTAGGTTTCCGAGACCTATGCCCGTCGAAGCTGTTTCCTGGTTATGGCGGTGATAGTACGCAACGCCTGGTAAAACTCAGAAATACCGCGCTCAAATGCGCCCGCTATGGAATAAAAATATATGTCTTCTGCATTGAACCGCAGGGGTTTGGGAAAAACCCGGAATACCTCAATTCAATGTCATATTTAGAGGACAACCCGGAGTTTAAAGGCCATGATGATGGCCGGTCCGTATATTTTTGCCCGTCCTCTGGCAAAGCTAAAAAATACCTTGAGGACTCGGCTTATCACATATTCTCCAATGTCCCGGAACTCGGAGGTCTGATTGATATTAACCTGGGCGAGAGGCCCACGCACTGCTACTCAGCCTCCGGTAACTTTTTTGACTGCAACTGCCCCCGCTGCTCTACGCGGCAGCCCTGGGAGGTTTTCGCGGATGTCACCGCATCAATCTCAAAAGGGATGCGACGGGCGAATCCGCAGGCAGAAATGATTTCATGGCTTTATACCCCATATATGTTTGAGCACAAAGGAAAAAGTATTGATGATTATTTTCAGGTAATGAGGAACATTTCCGCCCATGTTCCAGAAAATGTAACTTTGCAGGTTAATTTTGAATCCAACGGCAAGGTTATGCAACTTGGACGCGAAAGAACCGCCCTTGACTACTGGCTGGCTTGGCCCGGTCCCAGTGAGATTTTCAAGGACTGCGCCAGCGCCGCCGTGAATTCAGGAACCAGGATGTCGGCTAAAATTCAGGTCGGCTGCTCGCATGAGGTAGCCACTGTTCCTTTTATCCCGGTCCCCGGCAACCTTTACAAAAAATACCGCGCCATGCGGGATCTCGGGGTCAGTTCTGTGATGCAGTGCTGGTACTTCGGGAACTACCCCGGCCTGATGAACAAAGCAGCCGGGGAACTCTCTTTCTTCCCGTTCCCTGACAATGAAGATGATTTCCTGCTCTCGCTTGCCAGAATTGACTGGGGCAAAGACGCCGCGAAAGTCAGCCGTGCCTGGAAGCTTTTCCAACAAAGCTACTCGGAATTTCCAGTGAATCTGCCATTTACCTGGTACGGTCCAGTGCATCACTCGGTGGTGTGGCCGCTTCATCTCATACCGGTTGATCTGCCGATATCGCCAAGCTGGAAATTCACGTTTCCGATGGTCAGCGGAGACAGAATTGGCGAGTGCATCTGTTTCGGACATACGCTGGACGAGGTTCTGACACTCCTGCGCCGGATGGACAAATTCTGGGCTGCCGGGGTGAGAATTATGGAATCGATAGAGTGCGATTATCAAAGCAGCCGCCAAAGACTCCAGGACATTTGCCTGGACAAGGCGCTGGGCATCCAGATAAACAGCTCACTCAATGTCTTCACCTTTTATGACATACGGGAAAAACTCCCTTTTATGAAAAAGACCGCCCAAATTAAAGCGCTTGGTAAAATGCTGGATATTGCGGAGCTCGAAATTGAGAACAGCATGAAACTCAAAAAACTCTGCGAAAACGACTCTCGCCTCGGATTCCATTCTGAGGCCGAGGGCTATAAATACTTTGCGGAAAAACTGGAATGGCGCTCTGGTCTTCTCAGAGACCTTATAAAGACTGATTTCCCCAAGGTCAAAAAGATGATTGAGACCGGGGAAATGCTCTTCCCTGATTATACCGGCGCAAAACCAGATGGAAAAATCTGCATCTGCCATAAAAATAAAGAGAAAGCCGAATTTAATAAAATTTCGGGCGGAGCCTGCTTCAAAACCTGGAGTGATGATGAAAATGTTTATTTCTCCGTAAGGCTGGACAGCCGCGAAGCTGATTTCACACAGGCGGAACTTGATATTGAACCCCGCAGGCTTTGGCCAACCCATACTTACCAGATTGATTCAAAGGGCGAGCGAGAGCATTTTTATAGAGGCGGAACTGATATTGACAAACGCTGGACAGCGAAAATATCGACAGTAGCCGACGAAAAAACAATTGACTTCACCATCCCGTTGGTCTGCTTCCGCGAAAGCCAGGGAAGTACTAGACCATTCCGGTTTAATCTGACAATTAGAAAGACTGGTGGACGAGAAATGTCATGGGTAGAAAAGCGCCCGTTAGAGGCGCGGCTGACCTTCGGAACACACAACCCAGCCGACCTTGGCTGGCTGCTGCTGGAATAAAGTGGTTTGTCTGTGCGTGAGGTAAAAAACTGGAACTAAGGTAATTTTCAGCTAATACTTTAAAATACATTGGACTTCTGTACGCCTGCGTTATATACTTCCATTTTTTTTACTAAATTGAAGCGGAAAATCCATCCAACCCCACAAAATGACTGAAAATCTTTGCCTCTTGCAAGAGAAATATTGTGGAATACTTGATATGTAAAATGACGGAAAACTTTTAAAACTCCGTCATTTCTATCGGATGAGTTTTCTTTTTGAACATATTTCGTCTTTCATCCATTTTTCGTGAATAATCCAGGTTAGTTATCGAATCCTGGAGCCTTGTAGTCAGTATCCCCCCCGCAACGTTTCCATTCCCGGAAAAGCAACAGGAGAAATACTAAGCCGATACTGAAAAAGACGAAGGTCCAAACCGGCGCAAAACGGTAGCAATAATCCTTGCCCCATACAGCTTCGGGAAGAAGACGGCGAATCAGGTCGAATGTGGCGCCAACCGCGACACCGGATAAGATGCTGAACAAGGATACCATCATGAAACATGCTGAACAGAACTGGCCAAACCGGCTGGCAGGCAGTAAGCGCATAATCATTGGGCTCATGGCTGCGGCATACAGGACGTTGAGCGGCAGAGTGACGGCGGTAATGACTACCAGGATATAGAAATTTGTCTGGGGTGAAAACGTTTTAAACAGCCAGATCATATTCAGCAAAACAGATGCCAGAATGCCGATTTTAACCCATACCATCACGCGCAATGGATGCAAACGGTCCGCCAGAATACCTGCCGGATAGAGGAGCAGCGCAGTCAATACTTGCGCGACTCCCAGTATCTTGCCATGCTGGTCAAGCGTGATTCCAAGTGATAAATTAAGGAAGATTGTGAAGATATAACTGGCCCCGCCGATGTTCCAGCAGGCCGTATGCAGGAAATAATACCAGTATATCCGGTGAATAAAGCATTCCTTAAAGTAGGTTTCCGCTTCAGACTTGAATCCTTTGCGCTTGTCCAGTGTTTCCGGCGCCGGCGAATATTCTCCCTCCTTTACTTTCCAGCACATCTGCATGAATCCGACAAAATAGAGCAGTGCCGCGCCTAAAAGCACCTCCCGCGTATGGCTTTCGCCAAATTGAAAAATAAAATAGTTGTATGAGGCGCTGGCGGCAATGCCGGCGATCCGAAAGAGAGCGTAGAACCGGGTCAGGTGAGTAGGCGGAACCACATCGTTCAACAGGTAGCTGAAGATCAGGTTGCTAACCAGGTCAAAAAATTTGTAACTCATCATGAAAATGGCGATGCAGACGATGATTACAGTAGTCGGCGAAATATCTTTCCCGGCCAGAAATGCGCGATGAATGAATGTACCTATTTCAGGAGAGAATGCCATCAGGAAAAGAGACAACGCGACAAACGGAGTGGCGATGAACAGGAACGGAATACGTCTTCCCCAGCGGGTACGGAGACGGTCGGACTGGTACCCGAGTATTGGACTCGCCACCGTCGCCATCGCCGTGGGAATAGCCGTAAGGATGGTGGCCATCAGCCAGTTGGGCGTATTCAGTGCCTTGAGTTTCAACGGCATAATGCTGGGAATGACCTGTTCCATCAGGGTGAAGCAGAAGTCGCCCCACAGCAGCCAGATGAACAACATGGCTAAACCTGCTCTGGTATAAACCAGAGTTCCTCGCCGCAATGGTCCAGTATCTGAAACAGTGGATATTGTTTCTGCAGCAGTAGTAAAATTAGACATGCTCGTTCCTTGTTAATCCAGATGGATATTCACGACTCTAATAAATGATATCACGAAAACTCTATATATTAGTTTATAATTAATTATAAATCAAACAATACCTGTTATTAATAATTATTCTGTCCTTTAAAACTTATCAGATAACGGCCATTGCAGTTCAGCCAGCCATGCAATTGATTCTTTTTGCGGCATCCGCACCATGAATACTTCGCGTTCAACGCCAGTTTCAGGCATCAACGACAAATCATTAATTTGCAAAAAATTCCATAACGGATGTATCAGCGGCAAAGCGATTGAAACCAGAAACCTGCTTTTTCCCGCAGCGGCATCACATACCCAATTCCATAGGGCAGCGTTAATTTCAGGAGATTCGCCGGAGGTGTAAAATTCCTCCAGCAGCACCCTGTCTGATTCATATTCCAGACGTGCATATCCAGACACTTTGTCGCCGCTCATGCAGAATGCGAATTCTGTCTTGCCGCTGTTGTTAACCGCATTACCGTACAACCGCCAGTACTCTTCATCGCGTAACAATTTGCCTTCATAAGTGAGGGTTTCGGAGTAAAGTCTTTTGATCGTATCCAAAGCTTCCCGTGTCAGGTGCTCAAGGCGTTGAACGGGCAGTCCGTCCGCCGTATCAATTCTTTTTGCGGCAGTCTGTTTCACTTCCTGATTGACAAGTTGATAGCCTAGTCCCGTATAGACGCGGGGTAGTGAAGTAAAGAGAATGCTCGGCAAATTTTGCGCATCAATTACTTTTAAGACGTGGTTCATCAGATGTTTGGCAATACCCATCCCGCGATAGCATTCCGGAGTGGCCACCGAGGCGATGCCTGCGATTTTCCGCAACCGGCCTTCCGCCTGGAGCTGGAACATTACAATTGAAACATTCCCTGCTGGTTCACCGGCATGATACAAAGTGTACGGCGTCCAGTTGTAAAGTGTATGGGCCCCGATGATTATGTCTTCAAACAATTTATTTTCAGCAGGGAAAACCTCCGCCAGCATTTCATACAGGCGTTGGAGCTCCCGCGGATTTTTAGGAGTGAGAATTTCACAATTAGAGAAATCAATTGGCATAAAGTCTTTCCCCATCGATAAAAGTCGCCACGCATTCATAGCGCTCATTCAACACTGCGAGATTGGCTCTTCTGCCAGATTCAATCGCGCCCATCTCCCGATCCAGCCCAAGCAGCAGTGCGGCATTAGTGGAGGTATATCGCACAGCAGCGACAGCATCAAAACCGCAAACATTGATCAGGTTGGCGAATGCCTGATTCATAGTGATAATACTGCCGACTAATCCGTTCCTGCCCGGCTCGTCCCGCAGGCGTCCAGCCCCGCTTGCGGTGGAGTACCAGCGCCCGTCCACCATCCGGTAATCTCCCGGCTGCTGTCCGGCACCGGTCATCGAATCGGTAATGGCTATAAAGCGGTGAGGACGCAGAGTGGCTTCGGCCAGGCGGATATATGCCGGAAATACATGCTGCATGTCACAAATCAATTCGCAAAACAGTTTTTTATTTTCCAGAATGGCTTCCACCAGCCCGGGTTTCCAAACTCCCGGCTCCGCTTCTCCTGTACGGTCGAAAGTATTGAAAAGATGGCAGACCGAAGCCGCTCCGGCGTCAGTTGCCGCCAGCGATTCTTTGCAGGTGGCCGTGGTGTGTCCAAGCGATACGGCAATTCCGTTCCGCGACAAATACCGGATTACTTCTTCGCTGCCTGGCAGTTCGGGAGAAAGTGTCATGTACTTCAAAACACCGGTCTCCGCATATCGGCGACATTTCTCCATCGACATCGGCTGCAAATATTTTGCATCCATACCGCCTTTTTTCGCAGGATTTATAAACGGCCCCTCGAAGTGTGCCCCGATGATGACGGCTCCCGCTCCGCCTGCACACTTTTGCGCCTGCGCAATATTCCGGGCAAATTCCATGAACTCATCATCAGTCATGCTTGCGGCGGTGGGCAGAAATGCGGTAGTCCCGTATTGCAATTGCAGTTTTGCCGCACCAGTCATGTCATCAACGCCAAACATGATGTACGGTCCGATGCCGTGAAGATGAATATCGATGAATCCCGGCACAATCAAATTTAAGCCATAATCAAAAACATCTCTATATGAACTGGTATCAGACTCTACCCCTGCTATTCGCCCATGTTTCACAACAACGGCACCGTTAACGATGCTGTCCGGTGTTACAATTCTGCCCTTTATGTATCTCATATATCCCTGCTATATCTTAACAACTGCTACTTTTGCGGCGGCTGGATGCCAAGTGACTTCCATGTCTCGGTCAAATCCAGAACCTGTCCGGTCGTCCGGGCACGGTCAATCATGATGGCGGTCACGGAACCGGTCATTCCCTCCATGCTGCTGCACTGGGACGGCACTCCGGACCGGATGGTTTCCGCCAGTTCCCGCATAATTGAATGATCTGCATCTGAATGTACTTTCTGATACCCCTCCAGATGCGCATCGTGAAATTCCTCCAGCGGAACATTCTGCGGTTCGCTGTCAGTCAGAGACTGATAGCGCAGATAAGCGGCATACTGGTCAAACACCATATTCCCTTCTGAGCAATTGAGATACATCCGCCGTTCTGGCATGGTATTGCACATGGTTGCCTGGAATTGGGCGCGCGCACCATTGAAGTACTCAATAATCGTTACGATATTGTCTTCAATGGTTTTTTCGGAAGTGAACGGATCAGTCCCGGCATCCCAATACTCACGCAGGCGATTGAATGATTGATTCTTCTGTAACAGGTGGCTGTTTTCTGGCACGAAGAAATTATTGCCGCCGAAAGCCGCCACCCGGCGCGGAATTGAGCCGGTCAACCAGTTCAGGATATCAAGGTCATGGCTGCATTTCTCCAGGATATGCGGACCGGCATGCTTTTTGTCCCGTCGCCAGTTGGTCATGATATACGCGCCATGCCCGGGATTGATGTTTTCATTGGCATCGATACTGATGACTCTGCCCAGCCGTCCGCTTTCCAGAATTTCCTTGGCGCGGCGATACAGCAAAGCGTAACGCAGACAGAACCCCATTGCAAGCTGCAGTCCGCTCTTCTTGTGAGCCTCGGCGATTGCGAGACATTCTTCAATGGTGGTAGCCAGGGGTTTTTCTGAAAAGACATGTTTACCCGCCTGGAAAGCGGCAATAATCTGCTCGCAATGCCGGTCATTCGGCGAACCGATCATCACCCAGTCAATCAGCGGATCATCGAGCATTTCCTGATAGGAACTGTACACGATGGCTCCGGGATTTTTAAAATCCTTGAGCCTTGATGACATTCGTGCCTGATCTGGATCGTAGCCTCCGCGGATAACTATTCCGTCATGCCCGGAAAGGTAACTGGCCAGCCCCGCCGTCCGTCCCGCTCCGCTGACTCCGATATTAAATGTTGTTTTGCTCATTTTGCAACCTGCTTATTTGATCAGCCGTTGAAAAGTCGTATGCGCCACCGGTCCGCGCAGTGAAGATTCGACCTGATCCTGAGCGATGGCCTTTGCCAGTTGCGCAAACACCGCATCGGCGGTTCCGGTAAACTTATTTAGAATTTCATCATTATGAGCCAGGGTCGGATATATCGCACAACCGGCCAGGAATCCCTGTTCAAGCATCAATTGAGTATACAGCGTCCTGATTGCATTCGCATTGGGATAATCAAACGCAAAAGAGGCCAGGCATCCTACTTCGCTGGTGGCATGCAGTTTGACCTGATGTTTTGTGCCAAGTCCAGTCCACGCCGCCATCATTTTTGCGCCAAAATTGTTGACGTATTTTGCGGCATTGCTTTGCTCCATTTTCGCGATTGTCGCCAAGGCCGCTACCGGTCCAACCCGTTCCGTCCAATAGGTACTGCTGATAAATGAACGGCTGACGCCGGACATCGCTTCAGCAGTTCCAATCACCGCCCCGATGGGATGCCCGTTGCCCAAAGCTTTGGCAAAGACGGCGATATCAGGATTAACTCCAAAATTCAGATGCGATCCACCTAAGCAATACCGCCAGCCGATAGTAATTTCGTCAAAAATTAAAATAATACCATGTTTGTTGCATTCGGAACGAATCAGTTCCATAAATCCGGCTGGCGGCGCATGATGACGCATCGGTTCCATCACCACGGCGGCAAGTTTATTTCCATGGTTCTTTATCAACTCCAGAAAGGATGTCTGATCGCCATAGCTGAAGGTATGGGTGGTGCCGCGCAATTGTTCGGGAACGCCATAAGCATCCAGGCCCGGCAGCAGCATATTGCGCAAGTTATTGCTGTCTCCCAAATTGGCGGCAATATACCAGTCCGTCCAGCCGTGGTAGCCGCAGATGGCTACTTCATTTTTGTCGGTTGTGGAACGGGCAATACGGACGGCAATTGCCATCGATTCACCGCCGGTACGTGCAAAACGCGCCTGGGACGCCCATGTGTGAATTTGGCAAAGTTTATCCGCCAACTCCACCTCTTCATAGCAGTTCAGGGATGACATGCTGCCGTCTTTAACTGCTTTGATTACTGCTTCAGTAACCTCGGGATCGGCGAATCCAAGCAGGCATGAACCGATACCGCAGGTAGACATGTCATAGTAGTGTCTGCCGTCTAAATCGATAACCTCGCAACCAAAGGCTTTCCGGTAATAGGCAGGCCAGAGGCCAGGCGCCATCATCTCCGGGCGTTTACTTAAAAGCTGGGTTCCTCCGGGAATGCGCTGTTTGGCATGTAAGTAGAGTGTTTCAGTTTTATTGGGCATGATTATTCTCCTAAAATTATATGTTGCGCATTACGGTAAAAGATATCCTGAAGATCATCATCAGAAAGTTCGAGCATCATGGCGGCCTGCCGCTGGCAGCGCAGTTGTTCATAGACAACCAGCGTGGAACGGCTGTCGCAGTGAGGACGCGTCATCCCAGGGAAAAATTCCCATGCCCGGCTCCATGTGATATATTTGCCGTGATCCCCGCCTGCCGCGATGTTGTCACTGCCGAATAAAATACGCTTGCGGTCTTCGTATTTCAGCAGCAGAAAGTGACTGAAAGTGTCGCAAACGGCCGAAGTGTCATAGCAGAGGTGATCAAGATGTTTCAGGCGATGGATCGACTTTTCCAAAGTGAATGGATTGAACCCTCTGGCGCAGTGTGCCAGTTGCCATGTAACACCGGGGTATTTGGCGGTAAACCGGGTCAGATCGGCGAGATTTTTCTCGTCTGCCGCGCCGGTGAATTTGGAGAGATGCAGAACAACTACCAGTCCGAAGTGATCAGCCACTTCGATTAGCGCTTCAGGCAGATAATCGACAATGTCGCAATTGGCCGGATCATCGGCAAAAAGACGATATGGTTTCAATGCTTTAATGTGGTATTTTTCGACTTCGTCCGCCAGTATTTCCGGTTGCAGTTGCGGTGTTACCAGGACTCCGGGGGCAGACAGCGGATCTTTGGCGGCTTCCTCGCACAACCAGTGCCGGTCGCCAGCAAAATTGATATCCTTCATAGGCGTTCCCAGCAGCAGAAAATGGGTTTCGCGGCCGGGAAACAACCGGGCTGCAAATTCCTTTATTACGTCCAGGTCTGCATTAAACCGCAATGACGATGCGGCAGTGGCAGGGGTGGCAAACCGGTCGTTCCATAAATGCGCATGAGCGTCGAAGATTTTTCCTGGCACAAAATCAGCCAGTTCACTATCCCATATCTCCTGGTCAAAATCGGTTACAGTAAACTCATTCATGATTTCCCCCATTTTCAAACAATGCGGCATCGATCTTGAACACGATTTTGCGGGATATGGCTGGTGATGCCGGATTTTTCAGGCATGGCGCATGCCCTTCGTCAGGATTGAACCATACGAAATTGCCAGGGGAAACGATAAATTTTACCGCGCTTTTGGGTTCCAGCTTATACAGCACATCGTCACTTTTCGGCGTGAAATCTTCGATCAGTTCCAGATTGTCAATCGGGCAATAGCAGATCATTTCGTTTCCGCAAACCGGAACATGGATATCGATATAACGCCGGTGAATCTCCACTTTGGCGGCATCAAATTCGCGCGGCGCATATTCCTGCACCAGCGCAAACAGCCGGTCTTCCTCCAGCACATATTTTTTGATTTCGGTAGCCGCGTTGACTTGAGCTGCAAATTGGGCGATGATTTCAGCAACTACGGGGTTGAGTCCTGCGTATTTCTTGAGATTGGTGATTTTGTCGATAATCATAATAGTTTCCTTATATTTTTATTATTGAGGACAGTCCTGCTGCATCAATTCGAGTTTTGTTGTGAAGTCGGTAAGGTAGTCAGGGCCGAAACACTGCCCCCACTTGCCGCGTTGCGCGATGATAATGGTTTCCGGATGCTGACTGAGATGTTTAATCGTCTGCCTGGTATTTTCAATCTCCAGCCGGACTGTTTTCTTCAGTTCGGTAGTTTTCCATGCAGGGTCGGCATCCGGCAGGCCGTCGCGCAATCCGAAGAAGTAAAAAACATTACCGATGGTATGCCATAACAGCCGCAATGTTTTAGTTGCGTTAAGTTGTGCCTCCAGCCATGATTTTTCTGCTGTTGTTACCGTTTTTAAAATCTGTTCAAAGATATTTTCCGCATTCAACAGCGAAACGTTCATCTGTTCGTAAAACAGGCCGATCTCATAGGCTTGCGCCGGCGAAATATCCAGAAACGATTTGAACGGGTCCTGATAATCGATCCGGTAAATCTGATGATCCAGAATATAGGCTAGTTCAGACTCGGAATATCGCCGCTGAACAGTATTGAACGGCCGCAGCAGCCAGCGCAGGCGCAACCCGATGTCCTGGATCCGCAATCCCCATAATTGCGGCCAGCGGCATAAGGCACTGTCGATTTCCAGCCACGCCCGGATGATCGATGTTTTTTCAGCGTCTTTGTATGCAGGCGGGATGAGCTTAACGGCGAGTTCGGGAAAAACGCTGCTCGAATCGCCCCAGCTCATTTCGCGAATCACGTCCTGGTTAAGATTTACCGGACAGGCATCCGGCGATATCACTCCCCAGTGCAGCGCCGAATATTCAGGACGGAGCTGTTCGAGCGTCTTGAATTTGCGAAATGTCATTACCGGATGTGGTATTCCAATTATCGGATCAAGGTCTTCGCTGAAGTCCTGATATTGACCGAGACAGACTTGCCGTTGAGTACGTGCGGCGGCGGCAAAAACCTTGAGCGGAACTTCCCCGAGTTCGCCGCGTACAATTGTTGCGTCGCCGCATTCGGCGGTTGCAGTTCCGAAGAAGGTACGGAGTCCAGGATTGTCTTTTATGGAGAAATTGACTTCCGGCGGGAGTTCCGCCGTCAGATTGTCGAGTTGTTCCCGTGCCAGTCCCCATGGATTCAGCCAGACTTTTACTTCGCTTTGATGCCTGGCGATTACCTGCTGCAACATACGATGAAAACCAGCAACCCTCCCCGCTAATTTCAGTTTTTTCGGTCCCTGATTATCTCCCCAGAAGTTTGCTCCGAGGTCGCAATGCCAGAAGAATAGATGACGGAAATCCGGGAAATCATGCAGCAGAGAGGTGAAAACAGTGCGGTAAAAATCCTGAACTTCCGGCAGGTCGGTATTCAACGCGTATTCCGGCTCATGATTGCCGTCGCGCAGATATGAATGATAAAATTCCGGTCCGCGCCAGCCGGGATGGATTCGGTAAAAACATTCCGGATAGGGACGCGGCAGAAAGGTGGTGAAAATCGGCTCCAGACCATGCTTCTTCGCGCTGGCAACAGTACGTGCCAGTTCTGCACGATTGGCGTTAATCAATTCTTCCGGCCATACCTTCTCATGCCAGCGGGTCCAGACGAAATAGCAGGGCGACGGATTGGTGAATGCATAGTTCCAGTGAAACGGGTCCATCGGCTGCCGGTTCGAAAACCGGTTGCATTCCATGCCGGTAAAACCCAGCGCGGCAAGGTTTTCCGCGTAACGGTCCAGATCAGAGACAAAACCAGTCGGCACATAACAGTCGAATGCGAAGTCCTCCATAATCAGCCGGTTGTCATAAGGACTGGTTTTAACCAGCGGCAGGGCAAGCTTGCGTCCAGCCGCCAGATGATGCAGATAATAGGCTATCCCGGCCAACACCGAAGCTGGTCTGTCGCCGGTAAAGATCATGATTCCGCCATCAATACGGATACTGAAAAAACGTTCACCCCTGACCGGTTGCGCCAATTCCGCCCAGGCAGAGAAATCCCGATGCACATTTTCAGCAAACCGGACTTCCCCGTGAAGCGCCGACGCCAGTTGCGCCACTCCGATTTTTATCGCATCGTGCGCATGTTTATGACAACCGATAACTGTTGAAGGCATTTTTTTCTCTTTGTTAAATTTGTAATATTAATATTTAATATTTTACTGTTTTTATTGATAAAAATCAAGTATATATGTAAATTAATAATATAAATTAATTTGACTATCGCCTTTCTCAATGAACGGACACAAAGTTCAGGCTGTACAACTCTGAATGGTTCATTGTCAGGCGCAGCCGGAAAGGCGATTCCGGCAAAGTAGTAATTTTGCCTTTACTCCACCGCATGGGGGCAGCAGCGCTGTCGCCGGTATAAATGACGGCATTTTCTCCGCAATATGAATCAATTTCCCGTCCTTCGGCGGTGAGTACTTCGATTTTTATTGATCCGTTCTGACTGGTAAGAGCATTAAGATATAAACTGGAATTATCAGCGCGAAATACGCGGCTCAACATTTTACCATTTTCTTCAGCTTTAGCGGCTATCCAGCCGTCTTTCCTGAATACTGCCAGACCGACAGCGTCATTGGCATCATGCATATCTCGGGCCAGCCCGTCCCAACCGCCGATGGCATTAAAGAACGGCCACTGCTCAGCCAGCTTGCGTCCTCCGAAGCTGCGGCGCAGAAACTCGCCGTTCAGGAAAGACAAGTCATCTTTGCCTGTGTCATAAAAGTGCTGATGTCTGTAGGTGGCGCCGAGGACTTGATAGAATTTTCCGTCGCGTTCCATCAACTGCCCTTCGGTGAAAATCATACCAAACCGCCATGAGCCGACCGGGCCATTCGCGACAAACGGCTCGGAGCCGGGTATCCTCTTCCAGTTAAGGCCGTCGCGGCTGTAAATAATTTCCGTATATATTTGCTGTCTGGTGCAATGATAGGCGTGGAGATACCCGATATAAAAATTCCTGTCGACCCGGAAGGAATCAAGTCCATAGTGCTGATAGCTCCAATGATCATTTTCATCAGGAAGGGTCAAGTAACTGCGCTGCCAGTTAATTCCATCATGGGTATAGTGGGTGCGCAGAATGCGGTGAGCCTGCCGGATATTGTCGTACTCAATGGTGTACGGCTCGAACCGGCGCAACTTGGCGGCGCGGTTGTAAAACATGGTTTTACCGTCGTCACTGAGAAATTGCGGCGCAAAATTGTCATTGCTGTCCTGCTCAGTTTCCAGTTCACCGGATTCAAATTCGAATTTATCGACTAGTAACGGTTTGGGAGTCATTACCAGCCATTCGCCTGGACGTTTCTCCCACACTGGGTAAGTACCCCATTTGATCAGTCCATATTTGGCAGCATCGCAGACAAACGGCGGAAACCACTGCATCCGTATTTCATTAAGCGGCGCGACGCCGTCCCGGTCCCGGTCGTAGAACCGGATTTGCGATTTCTCCAGTTTGGTTTTCTCCGCCCATTTCGGAACTGCGGCGGCGGGTATTTCCGCTAATGGCGGAGCTACGTATTTATTGGGTTTTCCAGATGGCGGCTGGTCGGCAATCTGCCAGCTCTTCATATCTTTGCTGAATGCAAAGTGGTATTTGCGGTCTTTGCCGCTTCTGGTGGCGTCGTAGAATGCGATGACAAAATTGCCGTCGGTATCGTAGTTGATGGAGGCTCCTCCTCTTGACTGCTGAACAGCACGGCCCGGGGCCAGCAGCGGTTTGGACGCCTGGATCACCTCCGCCGGTTTTACGCAAGTAACAATGCCCTGCCGTTCGGCAAAATGAAAATCGTCCACCGGAAAAATCTTTTGCCCGGTGACGCCAACTGGTTCCGCCGGGAGGCAGGCACTGCCGCCGCGGTCAATCCGCAGCATACGTTTAATGTCGCCTTTTAATGGACTGTTTTTATCCTGTGGAGTTATAGTTACGATATAGCGTCCATCCGGATACGAGGACAGGTAGAACAGCACTTGCTGTTCTCCGGTTTTCAGGATTATATTCCGCTGCTCCTTGACCGTGCCGTCTTTTTCATTGGCGACAGACAATGTTACAGCTACAGGTTTCAGCCATGGCGATCCGATCAGTTTCAGTTCCGCTGTTTTTTGCGCACGATAGACCGGCAGCCTGAAATCGCCGGTAACCATTTGATTCAGCCAGGAAAGCTTGGATGACGACTTGCCGGCTTCATAAATTTCAACTTCGCGGATGTATGAATGACGTTCAGCTTCGGGCGTAATGTCCGGCTTTGAGACGCTTTTGCCGGTGGCTCCGGAGCGCGTGACAATAATTCTGACGGCGGAGACTGTGGCCGGTTTGAAATTGTGTTCGTAAAAATATGCGGCATTGGATCCGGCGTTGGATTTGATGAAGTCCGGTTGATTGACTCCCTGTGCCAGCGGATGCCAGTACCCGTTGTTGAGCCCTTCTATTTGATAATCTTTAATTCCGCAGTCGCCGGACGGGTTAGGTGCATAGATAGTCATACCAGGAAAAATGCGGATCAGATTGATTTGAGTCGGCGCCGGGAAATCAATTTGCAGAGTACTCGGCACCCCTTCAAGCTCAACGGCGGAACCATCGTCATAATTGCCGCTGAGTACCTTGTCGGCATTGGTTTTGTGTCCGTCGGCATGAATGATTTCGGCGCGGCTCCCGTAAAGCTGCGACGCCACGTTATTGCGGTCGATTGTATTGTCCGCTGCTGATAAACCGGAGGCAATCATCATTGTTACTATTGCAATACAAGTTTTTGAATGCATTTTAAATATCCTTTATGAAAAATTAACTCATTTAGTGATGGCGGTAATCTTTATTTCGTCAAAATATACGGATGATCCAGGCGGGCATGGCGCGGCGCCCAGCAATAACCGGTCAATGGCAGCAGTCTGGCCTGTAAGTTCGCGAATGCCGATGATTTCAATCTTTCCGCTGAGTTCGATTTTGAATGTTATATTTTTTACCGCCTGGTCAATGATAATGAACACCGGAGTCCAGAGTTCAACCGGCATACTCATATTGGTCCGCTGCCAGCCGGTGTCAGTGGCATTGCGTATCATCAGTTTGCCATTCTCTCCGGTCACGAGTGCGGCGACATTGACGGTCTTGCCAGTCGCCTGGCCGATGCCGCCGAGAGCGATGGAAAAATCAGAGTGGTCGGGACGGTATATCCATATTTCCAGTGAAATCGAATTTTCAGCGGAAAGGGCCGGCCGAATTCCGCCGATGGCATTGGTCTGGCTTTTAACCATTCGGGTGATTTTTAGCGAATATTTGCCTGTCGCCGCCTGTTCATCGCTGATGTTTACCGCCTTGTCGCTGCCGAAAACGCCCCACGTCCCGCCAGCAGATGACGTCATGGTGTATCCATTGGTCGAAAGTTTTCTGAAAAAATCTGTATCCTCGAAGCCTTGTGTCATTACAGTTGTTTCGACAGCAAAAATACTTTGCCATGTAAGCATCATTCCGCATAAAAAACTAATGGTTTTGTACATTTGTTTATGGTACCTTATTTTTTTGTTTCTTTAAATATTTTTATTGCAGAATGTTATTATTTCATCAATGCTGCCGGCGCATCTCTCTTGAAGGCGTCTGTATCGAATCCAACCCTTTTCCCGCTTGTGAGAGACATCATGTATTTTTCAGTGAAATCCGGCTTAACTTTAGCCCAGACCGAGCCGATATCCTGCCCGTTGGCTGTGCGCCATGCATCAAAATCATTTATGGAGAAACTTCTATTTCCCATACGGACAGTTTCTAGGTCGTAAAAATTGTGATCGGCATCAAATGCTGCTTTCGATAAAATATTGAGCTGGAAAGACGCCCCTCCGGCCAGCACGCATTCGCGTAAGGAGAGTGTTGAGCCGTTCATTGCCCAAAAAGACACTCCGGCAAAAGTTACACGTCTGGCTTCCAGGGCGCAGCGTTCATTGATACGTATGGTGCTGGCGCGCCCTGAGTATCCTTTGGCGCCAATTAAAAGGACATTATCCAGTTTTAGCGAAACGGTTTCGTTCTTAAGAATGCTTTCCAGCCATATCGGTGCTGTCAAACCATGGCATTCCACAACGCTGTCGCGAATTGCGTGGCTGCCGGATAGAAAAATCAGATCCTCGCCATGAGTGTCACGGATAATGACATGACGGTTAACCGAGCGCCCCATACTGGCGATACCGGTAGAATTACCAATTGACTCAAAACCATCAACACTTACTTCACAATCACCATGCGCGCTTAAACCATCGTCGCAGCAATCTATAGAGCGGATGTTTTCGTAAACGATGTGGTGCACCTTGCTTCCATGTTCATTCCCGGTCGTAAGCGCAAAACCATCGTTACATACATTAGTTACCGTCAAATTCTTAATAGTCAGATAGCTGACAGTTCCAGAGATCTGAACTCCACTGACGATCATCGGCAATTCGATTTTGTAATCCTGCAGCGTTTTTGACGGGTCGATCCGGATAAAGTATCGACCGAGTAAATGAGTGTCCGGCTCCTGGTAAGTCCATTCGCCAGGTTTTAACTCCGCAGGTACTTTCCAAGGCACGCCCGGTGCTTTTACTGAATGGTTCATCCGGTTGAGTTTTCCATCGAATACGAAACTGAAGCGATCCACCCAGGCCTTAATCCAGTCTTTATTTTTTAAATCCTTCGTGCGCCATGTATTACGAACGAGGGACTCGCCGTCAGCAGAGTATAGTCCCGGGGTAATCTCCTTCCAGTCTTTGACATCCAGAGGCACTGATCCGCAAATGACCGCGCCATGACCGTCCAGGGTAATTGGTTTGCCTGGTTCTCCGGATTTGTTGTAGAATCCCGCTTGTTCTTTAAATATCCTGCCAGGGGCCAGATGGATGGTGTCTCCCGGCTGAGCCAGTGCGATTGCATATTCTATAGTTTTAAGCGGTCCGCTTTTAGAATCAACGGCTGCGGAAAGCCCGTTGAATTTGTTGTTCCCCGTTTCTGGATCAACGTAATAATTTTCCGCAGACAGTGGCTGAACCCAAGCGAGACATGCCAGGCAAAGAAAAATTATTTTGCACCCCGGATTACTCCCGGTATCATAGAATTTTGTGAATGATTTCATTTTTCCTATTCTTTTGACGCTATTACAATCTTGGCAATCAGCACGTATAAATGCTATTTCTTTCCAATCCCTTTCTGAATTATCTGCACATCATCGATATAGGTTACGCTATCCGGCGGGGCGCCCGGATATACCCCGAATCCGCTCAATGCCTCATCGGAATTCGTCGCTGTGGAAATATCCAGGCGCGTTTCGCTTCCGGCATCTGTATTAATTCCAGCGGTATATTTCCCTTCCGACAAATTACCGTAGATTGTGAGTTTGATCCAGATGCCGGACGGCACCATAACTTTACTCCGAAGCCATGAACGGCTGCTGAAATCATAAAGACAAACCTGGCCGTCTTCAAATACCCCGGCCATGCAGACTTCCTTTCTGTAAATGTCGGCCACGCTCATGGTAAACGACGATTTTACCCTGTATATCCACGCCGAGACTTCAAAAGCGGCGCCTGCTCCTCCCTTGGAGAAACTGGCGGTAAGCGGGTTGCCGCCGCGCACAACTTTGACGGCCTGTTTGCCGCTGTGTGTCTGTTCAGCGGTTAAGAGCACGCCATTATCGGCGAATGAGTCCCAGCGTCCACCCTTGCTGACAGTCCCTGCTGTTCCCTTAAGCGCAGGAAAGAAGATTGCTTTGTCATCAAAATTATTCTCCAGCAGAATGTTGTCCGCCGCCGGCAGCGAGAGAGCATAAATATCGCTGAGAGAACATTTACCATGATCAGCCCCGCCAGGGTAGAACCGGTATCTTCTCTCCATATCATCTTTGTTAATTGGTTGCCAACCTTCATTGGGTTGATAGAATATCCGCCACGTCAACTGCGCGAGATCCGTGTTCGTTCCGTTGAGAATGTCCAGCAATGCTTTTTTGCCTTGCGAACCAAAACCATCCCGGATGGTTTCGCCTATCGGCCGCCATCCCCAGTCATAATCGGTACGCTTGCAGCCTGCGCCAAACTCCCGGTATCTTTCCATCAATTTGTCGAATACCCGCTGTTTCATCCCGACGGACATCTTCGGAATCATATTCTTCAAGGTCATGGCGGCACGGCTCTGCACCGCACCGCTGGAATCATCAAGCGTCTTGTAAAGAATTTCCATATTTTCCGGAGTAACGGAATGATAAGAAAACGCGAAAGCCGCCCACCAGCGCACTTTGTCATTCGGGTCTTTGATCGCCCGCTTGAGTACAGTCAGATATTCCGGCGTTCCGTTTCTTCTTGACCAGCTCTGCACCAGTACAGTTCGATAATAGGAGTCATTAGTATCGTATGATCCGGCCACATCTGCATAGCGTTCAGGCCCCATTGCAGCCAGAGCATTACGCAATGCCATACGCGCCGGAAATGTGTTGACTTTGCCGAACCCGCCCGCCATCGCTTTCACACTGTTGGGGCTGTTAACTTTACCGAGAGCGTCAAATACCATCGCTTTTACACTTCCTTCCGGGTCATTCATGGCTGCTTCTTCCAGCGCAGCCACTCCGGCCTTTAGTTTTAAAGTCCCGATGGTATCCGCCGCCTGCCGCCGCACCAGCGGATTCGGGTGCTTAAGCAATAGTCCGGTGATTTTTTCCGGGGGCAGTTCAATCTCTTTTCTTCTCGCCTGCGTCAGCACATTCAGTACTGCGTCATAATCTTCGCTGTCGATATCCGCCGCCGGATGCTTCCTTGTGGTATCCCCATCCTCGCTTGAAGTCGGCGAGATCACCCGGCGCACTCCTTTTTCGTACAGGTACTGTTCTTTTTCCGGAAGGTCAGTTGAAAAATATACCGTAACCTTCACCCCGGTGCCAGCGGCCGCCGCAAGCAGCTCTTTTACGTCTTTCAGCTTTGTATCCGGTCCGGTTCCGCCCCAGACATGCAATTCATCAACAAGTCCTTCTTTCAACCACGTCCGCCAATCCATCTTCACTTTGCCCTGCTGCAGGATAAAAGGTTCGGCGGTATTCTTCGGCCAGCAGCCGTAACCGCACAACCACAGCATCGGCCATTCCATATTTTCCGAATTCAGCGCGACTGCCAGTTTCTTCTGATATTTTTTATAAACCGGTCTGAGTTCTCTCAGGTATTGAGTGATATATTCGCCCCGCATGGCGTAGTACTTGTCCAAATCGAATTTCTGAGTGCGCACATCCACCCCGTAACGCTTTTTGAAATCTTTCACGGCATAATCGCTGTAAATGTATTCATCGGTATAATGCGCCTCCATATTCTCGACGAACGAGTACATGAACATGCCATCGTACTTGCTCCACGGCCCCTTGAACATCTCTTCAGTTCTGCGGACGTACTCTTCACGCACTTCATCTCCATATTCTATGATCCCGGTCATATAAGTAATGCCGGCGCGATCCCGCATGCAGTATTCAGGATGTTTCTCCAGCCACGGGTCGATTCCCCAGAAAGCCCCGGTTCCCATGCTCCCGCCGGAACCGCATTCAGCTTTTCCGCTATAATCGTACAAGGCGGCGATCCCCCAGAACTGGATGCCGTTGGCCTTCGCAGCCTTGCAGGCGTGTTCAGAGTTCCTGTATTCCCGGTTTATCCTCAATGCATCCGTCATCAAGTCTCCGAGCCAGGGGGAATCCTGTCGGATTTTATCATATTTCCCAAACCAATCGTTATCCGCCTCCCGCCAGAGAATGCGGTCGCAGTTATAACTCCTACGCAGGATTTCAAATCCGGCCTTGCAAGTTGCTTCGGAATCCATGGGCATCCATTTGTATTCAACAATGGCGTCTCCAGAACTGTAGAAGAGGGTTACCGGATACGCAGGCTTAACAACTTTTTGATTTTTCCCGGCAATTTCTCTGGTCGGATCATCAATTGCTGCAACGGTATCTCCTCCGACCAGATGAACCATAGCCGTGATACTCAATAAAACGGTTGCTGTTAATTTTAGTATATTCATGCTTTCCCTTTCTGCAAAAACAATGGTTTAAATTTTATACGATATATAACGTCGCTGCAGTTCACTTTATCCATATTTTATTTTTGAATAACTGCTATATCGTCGATATAACAAGAGACTTTTTTATCAGGCGCCGCCGGGGTAAATTTTATACTGCGTACGCCATCTCCGGAATTAAGTTTTTCCCAGGTATCCGGCGTTTGTCCGCTCTGAGCAACCGCCCCGTATTTTTTATTGGCCGAATCCGATACTATTTTTATTTTTATCCACTGATCAGGCGGAACATTCGTTTTAGTCGGCGTCCATTTGGCGGCTGCAAAATTATAAAGAAATATCTCGCCTTCCGGTGTCGGCCATATATATATGCCACATATTTCTTTATTGTTTACGCTGCTCAGAAATACGCTGAAAGATCCGTCTGACGGACGGTGAACCCAGAAAACAACTTCATAGTCCAGGCCGGTTGCGCCTTCTCCGTAACCTAGTAGATCTCCGCCGCCGCGAATCAGTTTGACGGCCTGTTTGCCGCTATGCGCTTTTTCTGTTGTGACCAGCGGTCCTTTTGTTGAGAATATTCCCCAGCGTCCGGCCCGGTTGTATTCTCCGATCATGTTTGCAGCGCTTGCATTAAAGAGTGCGGTATTTTCAAAATCATTTTCTAAAATCATGATTTCAGCGCCGCAAGAAGAAGTTTTTTGAATTGCTTGCGGCTCTCCCGGCTTAGCCTGAACAGCGGAGTCTGCCGCAGTTGCTAACCTGGCAGGAATTACAGCCAGTGCCAATGCGAATAAACAGATCTTTAAAGTTTTCATTTTTCTCCTTTGAGTTCAATCACATATGCCAATTGTAAAAAGCTTAATTTTCAGCGTTACGAAGGCGGAATAAACACCGGAATACTAAATGTTTCAGCATCCTCCTTTTGCTATTGAAAACAAATTTCTATGTTATTGCATATGAATGCCGCTGTAAAAACGCATGAAAACTTCAGCGCCAGGATAACTTCAAGGTGATGATCTCTTTGGGGCTGGCTTCAATCATGACGCATAGGCCGGCTATTTCTAATTCCTGCTGTACCTTTTCATCAAGCCGGCATTTTTCCACCCGCCGGATTGCAGTTCCAAATGATATTTTACTGTTTTGCGGACGGGAGGAGACGTTGTAAAGACGCAGAATAAGTTCCTGTCCGCTTTCCGCCTGCTTCATCGCTGTCATAATCATGGCCGGATTATCTACCAGGCAGAGCGACTGGTCAAGCGGCAGTTTCACCTTCTCATAAGGGTCCGTCCTGTAAAATATTTCCGACAGGTCACTGTCCTGGACACATGGTCTTCCGCCGCTGTATTTGCGGACATCCCAACTGTCTGAATAGCTTAATGGCGGGTTGAGGAAACTGATTGCGGTCTGAGCTTCGCTTGCTGTGGATTCAGTAAAGCATCCGGGCATAATTGCCAGGCGGTTTTCGATTGTGCGCAAACATTGATTTTCCGGAGCAAGCCATGCCGCATCCAGCGGGCGATCAAAGTATCCGGTTATATAACTGTTGCAACGCAGCAGCGTGATGCCCAGTTCGCCGGTTCGTTCTCGATAATTTTCATACGCATGTAATCCTTCGACAAGTACCGTCATTCCGCCCTGTTCTTTGTTTTGAATCTTGACGAACTCGAAGGCGGGTTCCTGGCGGTCATCCTCAGGTTGTTTTCTGACGGTAAATTTATTGTGCTCGACCACATCGAACATACTGGACGCCTGGGTTATATCGGACTGAATTCCGGTTCTAATCACTGCGCGCAGGCAATGGTCCTTGGCATGGTTGTCAATCTGAAAACTGGCTTCCAGATACGGCGAGTCCTGCCGCAGTATCAGCGTTATTTCCAGCGGAACCGGAATCAGCGTCGAAGATCTTCGACGCAGTTTAAAATCGGCGTCGACAGGTAACATCAGATTGTAACAAAGGCGGTAGACGGTTTCAACTTCATTGTTGATTATCCGGTCGATTTCCGGAATGAGTCCGCGGGTTGAGAAAACGGCGGATTGCGGATCCGGGCGATAAGTATAACTGTCGCCGTAGTCGGCCGTATCTTCAAGATACAGAACATCTTTGAACTGCCGTCCTGACTGCTTGTCGAGCATATCGATGCTGCCGTCGGAATTGATATTCACTTTCAGCAGTTTGTTTTCAAAATTCATGGCGGGTTGTGATGCTGTGTTTTCTCCGCCTCTGACCGTGAAAACACGATATCCCATGGCTGGCAGCGAACTGCAAAACCTGATTTTATAGCGGTCAACCAGCAGCCGTCCAGGCAGGTTGACAGGACTGCGCAGGGGACGTTCTGTAACCTCGCGACTGACGAGCGAGTAAGGTATTTCAGTTCCATCATCATTCAGCAATTTGAATGTTGTTATTTTATCCTCCGCTTTGATATCCACGATTGCTTCAATCGTGGTCTTTCTTTCGAGCGGCAAAGTGTTAACTGCCACAACGTAATAATCATTTTCCGATTTGCCTTCACGCTGCAAGTGAGATCCAAGCAGGCGCAGCTTTTCTTCCAGCAGAAGCTCGCCGGCTTCCATAATCCGCGCAAAACGGTCTTCCATGTGACGATGCACCGCGTCACAGGAGCAGCCGCAGATGGAATCGTGAGGATGATTCTGAATCAGCAGTTTCCACAAATATTCAAGCAGGTCGCGATCATATGCGCTTGCACCGAAAGGCAGCATGGCAAGGATTGAATTCAGCACTTCCAATTGCCGTGCCAGAAAATTTTCACAGCGGATATTGGTTACTTTCAGATATACCCGGCTGGATAGTGTCCCTTGTACAATAAACCGGTCGCTGCCGTCGCGCATTTCACCGGTCTGCACTTCCGGCTCAGTCAGATTTTCCCGCACTGCCGAGCAGAAATCATAAAGAGTGCTTTGCTTGACAGTGTCTCCGGAATTAAGCGAATTTTGCAGTCCCGGCAGAATCTCAAACAGGTTTTCCTGCGCTTCCAGATGATCCACTCCGTTCATAAGCAGAAACTGATTGGTCGCAGTCAGCGGTTCGAGATTCTTTCTGGCCAGCTCAAAAAATCCGGATGCTTTCTGCGGATCGGTGGAAAAACGTTGTGCGTTATTGTAAAATTTAACCATTTGGACTGCCAGTATCTGTGAACCGTCAGCACCCTGCCAGATGAACTCAGCTTTCCTGCCGTTTTCCTCTGTACAGGTCCTGCCACGTCCGAAAACGACACTTTCAAGTCCGAAGCCTTTTGCCAGTTGGGGTAACTGTGAAGGTTGTCCGAAATGATCCGGCGTATAGGCGACCATCCGGTCTGTTCCGCCAAATTCTTTAATTAAACGCCTGCCTAGCAGAAGATTGCGGACAGTGGCCTCACCGCCGGTGAGAAACAGATCGTTCTGCACATACCACGGGCCAATCAGGATATTGCCTTTGCCAATGGCATGTTCGAGCCGATGGCGTTGCTGCGGTTTGATCTCAAGATAGTCTTCCAGAACAATGGTCTGGGCGTCAAGATGGAAGACATAAGACGGCTCTTTTTCCACCAGTTCCAGCAGATTGTCAATCAGTCTTACCAGACGCACTCTGAACTTTTCAAACGGTTCATACCATTCCCGGTCCCAGTGTGTATGACTGATGATATGATAAGTATTATTCATTAAAAATATCCTGTTGTTCCGCTTTTTAATGCGGTTGTTTTAGTATCCACATGACCGGACGGACAAAATACAATCTGATCCGCATGTAGTCAAGTGATTTCATTTATTCCGCCGCCTTGCGTTACTGTCCGTTGATTTGTGCCGGCGAAAGCTCGTTCAACAATGTTTCGCCATTGATATAGCGTTTCACGTTCTGCACCCAGATATCCCAGATCCGGTCGAGAAAACGGGTACTGCCGCTTGACCCTGAAATATGCGGCGTCATAATGACATTGTCCATGCTCCACAACGGATGCTCCGGCGGCATCGGATAATAATAATGGGTGTCCAGCGCCGCCCCGGCGATCCGCTTTTCGCGCAACACCTTCACCAGTGCCTCCTCCTGAATCAGCGGACCGCGGGCCGGGTTCAGGATGAAGGCATGTTGCGGAAGCATGTCAAGTTCAGCTTCTCCAATAATGCCTTTCGTTCTCGGCGTCAGCGGAATGGTGATTACTAGAAAATCCAGTCCGCCGAGAAATTCTCTTTTCTGCTCCAGGCTGAAGAAGCGGTCAGGAAAAGCGCCTTCCGCATCACCGGTACCGGGTACCGAATAGGAGTTGGCCCGGTTTTCCAGCTTACCGTCAAGCGTCATAACGTGAATGTTCAAGCCAAGAGCTTGGGCCAGCCGCGCCGTCTGGCGGCCGATTCCGCCGTATCCCCATATCCCGAGCGTACTGCCACAGATTTCCCGCTGAAATCTGATATCACGGTCCCATATCCGGTCAGTATGGTTTTTCATCATTGCCCGCATATCGCGCTTCAAGTTGATCATCATGGCGATATTCCATTCGGCGATTGGAATGTCCTGCACCCCCAGGGCGTTGCAGGCGCGAATGCCGCGCTCATTCAGGCGGTGATCGAAAAGCTGGCTGTAACCCACGGAGGATATCTGCACTACACGCAGCCCGGTCATCTGCTCATGATTTGCAGGCAGGAACGTGGTAAAAAACATTTCACAACCGGCAATAATCTCAACTGGCAGTTCACGGATCTCTTCGCGCGGTTCGGGAACCAGTACGATATCAACTCCTTGAATTGCGCGCAGTTCCGCAAGTTTAGGTTCCGCCGCCGGCATGTCAATCAGAATTTTTACTTTTTTCATTTAGTCCACCAGTATTTTGCCAGGCACACTGTTGAACTCGCCGCTGCCTGGAACGAACGGGAATTTTGCGATGGTTGCGGGGGTGAGCTCGATTCCTAGTCCCGGTTTTTCCGGCGCCATAAGGAACCCGTCTTTCAGCTTGAAGCTATCACCTATTACTTCGCTGTGCAACGGCCCGTAGGCGGGAGCCGCCTCAATAATCCGGGTATTCGGACAGGCAAATCCGCAATGGATGTTCTGCATCTGTGATCCGCCGGCACCCCAGGCGTGAGGAGCTACCTGTGCGCCTCGCTCTGCCAGCCTTGCGGCAATCTGCATGAACTGTGACAACCCGGCAGTGAAAGAAGCATCCGGCTGTCCTATTTTGAAGGCGTCGCGGTCAATAAAAGTCTGCCATTCGCATACCGCGGTAAGGCATTCCCCTCCCGCAATCGGGGTAGTCGTTTGACGCGTAAGTTCGCCGTACCAGTCCGGCCGGGTGTAGTGCAGCGGCTCCTCAAAAAATACCAGATCAAATTCCTCCAGCGCTTTGGCTACAGCCAGCGCGGTATCGAAATTCCATGTTGCCGTCGGGTGGTTGCCCATATGCGCGTCGTACATCAGCAGTAAGTCCTGCCCGAACCGCTGCCTCAGATAAGTGCTTTTTTCCGCTTCGAAATCAGCGGCCGCTTGCGGTTCAGTCAGAATTGCAAAACCATCTTCCGGGGTGAATGATCCGGAGCCTATTTTGACCCCCCTGAAGCCGCAGGATTGATAGAATTCCACTTTTTTAGCCAGAGTCTCCAGCGGATAATTGCTGGGCCCCCCGGTGGCATAAGCCAGCATCTTTTCGTGTCCGTCGAAATCTTCCGCCATTGGAAATCTTTTATTCCATTTTCCTGCCAGCAGTTTATAAACCGGTTGTTGATTAATTTTGCCGCGCAAATCCCATAAAGCAGCTTCAATCCCGGCCAGCACGATAGCGCCCATTCCCACCCGGCACCAGAAGTTTCCACAGTGATACATGCGTTCCCAGAGCAGGTCACTTTTTTCGGGGTCCTGTCCAAGCAGAACCGGTTTGAAGAAATCTACAATTGGCGGAACCCCTTCCGGGAAAAAATATCCGGCATAAGTTTCGCCCAGACCCTCAAGTCCGCTGTCTGTTTCAATTTTGATAAAGGCGGCGCTGCGGCGTTTACGCGCTTCAGAAATGAACGGGTCCATGGTACAGGGGCCGGTCAGCAGAATTGTGGTTACATTTGTGATCTTCATTGTTGTAATTTACCTTTTTTCTATAAATTTGATATCATCAAAATAAGCGCCGATACCAATGACAGTTCCTGACGGGCTTATGGAAATACGATTGATTTGCCCCTTGCCATTGATGGGCATGCTCAATTTTGCGGTCTGTAATTTTTCATCAACTTCAATTGCTGCTGTTAATGAGTTGCTGTTGACGTTGCTGATAATTATTAATTTCACCCATTTTTCGCACGGGAAGGCGAGACCGGTACGATCCCACTTGGATGTGGCATAGTTACGGAGCGATAGTTCCCCTGTCTCGCTGACTAAAACTTCAACTCGCAGGACTCCCGTAGCGCCGGCGCCGACGGCAAAGGAACCGTCTTTATCGCGATAGACCATCATTTCTATCTCAAAATCGGCATTTGCCGTGATTCCCTTCTCCAGCCAGCCAAGAATGTCGCCGCCGCCGCGCCTGACATATAGCGCCTGTTTGCCTGAGTTGGCTTTTGCATTTGAAATACATGCCCCTTTGCCAGGGATAAATGCACCCCAGCGGGCTTGGATTTTTTGAGTTGTCCCTGTAATTCCCGCAGTTTTTTCATTGAAAAGCGCAGTGTCATCGAAGTTTTGATTCAACCGTTCAATTTTATTATCCTTAAGAATTGCCGGGCGCATTGCAAACAGTTGATCATTTTCTTTTTCAGTAATCAAATTGAATTGATTGGCTTCATGGTCAGTCTTTTCGCGATATGCGAGAATTCGCCATGCATAGTCTGCCAGCCGCTTATCACTGCCGTTATTCATCAATTTAACTAAGACATTCTCACCGTCCTGGCCGCAGTAGAGAAAGGCTTCGCCGATGGCACGGTAGCCCCACAACAGATCTGCGGGATTTTTTCCGTCACCGTAAGTGCGGAAATTTTTTTCCAGAGCATCGAGAATTTCTGTCTTGCGGGCCGTGGCAACCTGGTCGCTGCGTTTAATCATCTGTCCCAGCGAAATCGCCGCCCGGTCTTTTATTGCCGCATCGGAGTCGTTATTCAAAACTTCAAGCAGCAGATCCACCGCCGGCTTGGAGTTGCTGATGCTTGCGAGGTTAAGCGCCGCCGTATACCTGACAAACCTGGCTTGATCCTTAAGCCGTTCTCTATAGAAATCAACCATATCCGGGGTGGAGTGACTTTGCAAGATCCTCAAGGCTACATTGCGGATATCGCTGTTCTTGTGATTTTTTGCGACTTCCATGATTTTATCTTTAGGGAACGGTTTCATCCGTGGAATATAACTTCTGGCCATTTCCCATTCCGGATGATTGCCCAATTTGTCTATAGAATCAAATAGTTTATCAATGGATTGGTCGTCATGTATTTTCGACAATGCGGAAATTGCTTTGGCTCTGATGCCTACTTCCGGACTGTAAAGCGCATCTTCCACTACCGGCAGCGCCTTGACGTCGCCAATGACTTCCAGTGCGTGAAGCGCCAGACGGCGCAATACAATATTTTCTGATTTTGCAAAAGGAATGACATCGTCGGCAGTTGCCTTGGATTTGCCCAGGATAACCTGCGAAAGAAAACGCATCTGTTCAAATTTATTTCCTCTCTTTAACACATCAACAGTTTGTTCAGGTATGCGCCCTCTTGCAAGAAAATGTTCATCTTTATTTTGCGCTCCGATAATCTCCACTTTTTTGGTACGGAATGGATCCCAGGCCGGATCAAACGGCCCGGAGGTGATAACTCCGACAGTGGTACTGGTTCCTCTGGCAGCCCAGAGAAATTCGTCGGCGGTGCGATACTGGCTCTGGCGGGCGCTGGCACCGTAAACAATCAATTTATCGACAATTCCGTCTTTAATCCAGGTTTGATAGTCCATATACATTGCGCCGATGGTCGGGTGCGTATGAGGCAGGGTGGCCCAGGTCATGGGATAATTTGGACGGTCCGGATTCATGAATACGCCAAGTTTGCCGCCAAGTTTATTAAGTTCGGTTTTCAGCTCGCGCAAGTAAGCGGTAACGTACTCGCCGCGCAGCCGGTGCCAGTCGTATTTGCTGCCGTATTTGGTAAATTCCTGGGTGCGGATGTCAATTCCGTACCGTTTTTTGAACTCTTGCACGATGGGCTCACTATAGCCGTATTCATCTTCGAATCTTAGAGAGAAGTTTTCAACGTAAGTCAGGAACACCATACCGCTGTAGCCGGCGTCTTTGAATACTTGAATGTGCAGATCCACCAATGCTTTGCGCGCTTCCGGATAGGCGAATTCAATTGTTCCGCCCTGGCGGCGCTTGCCGTACTTATCAACCGGCACCCATTCCGGATGCTCGACGCGGAGCATGGACTCATTGGAGAAGGGATAATCGTTAAAGCAGGGAGTGTCGGCAGTGGACCCCCAGTCTCCGAGTGTTGAAACTCCCCAGACTTCCATTCCAAGTTTTTTGGCATTGCGGACAATCATCGGTTCCAGCTTTTCTTCGTTGATCAGGTGGCGTGACCATTTGAGGAAAGTGTTCATGCGGAAGTTGTCTTCACGGCCCATCGTTTTATATGCCCAGGCGGCCTCCTGCATTCCCCGCCAATAGAGAATTCTGGTACCAAAGACGCTTTGGAGCATTTCAAGTCCGTCATACAATGATTTCTCGGAGTCCATGGCCAGAGAGTTGCCTAAAAAGTGATTATCGCCGCTGCTGATAAAGGCATTGCTGTATTCATCTTTGGATTCCGCATTCATATCATAAATGCAAAGACTCAGCGCCAGAGCAAATAAAAATTTCTTCATCCTGCTTATTCCTTATATTTATTTAAAACACTTTTAGCTTTTGACTTTAAATTATCACAGCTTAATTTATCGATGCTAAAACCAATAGTTTTGGGCGCATCTTCAATTTTGCCGGAGACGGAAGTTTTATCGCCGGTGAAGGACGCATATTCATCCATTGATTTAAAGGAGGTTTTACCAATCCGCGGGAACCGGAATCCATAATAATTGGAGCTGGCGGCACCGAAACTGCCATCTTTGCAAACCATGCCGTTACCGCAATCCGAGAAGATACAGTTTGTCATATTTATTTTCAGATTATTTACCGACCAGTCCAGGTCTAAGAACGTTGAGTTTCGAATATTGACTATCGAATTGGAATACAGACGCGCGATAGTATCGCCGCCTTTCCGGCCGGCAAAAAGAACATTGTCCATTTCTACCGTTTGTTCACTATCCGGTTTGCCGCTTTCAATAATCAATTGCTTATTGCCATTGGCGATAATAACGCTGTTCTTAATACTATGTACAGCTTTGCCTGTTTTTTCCAGTAAGAAATAGAGGTCTACTCCGACGATATTCTCGATCAAAACGTCTTCATAATGCGTCTGGCTGTTGCCGGTGTCACAGATGCCTGTACCGTTGCCGCTGGAATAAAACCCATTGATTTTTGCTCCGGAATTAGCATGCGCACTGATGCCGTCGTCGCCGCAATCGATGGACTGGATATTCTCCAGCAGAATATTTTTACCATCGCCGCTCAAGCCGTAGCCATCGTTGTAGACATGGGTGGCAATCAGATTTCTGACTGTCAGATAGTCGGTAGCGTTGTGGATTGATACTCCATTGGAACGCACCGGAATTTCAATGTTGTAGTCCGCCAGTTTCTTCGCCGGGTCGATTTTGATATAAAAGGCCTTCTCCGCAGTGACAAAAGTCCATTCCTTATCCTGCAGGTCTTGCGGCGCTTTGAGCGGGAGTGATTTACCTTTCATGCAAGTCCCCATGCGATTCATTCTGCCGTCAAAAACGAAAAAGAAGCGCCAGATGATCTCTTTATTAAATTTAAACTTATCATAAATGGTGTCGTTTTTGTACAGTCCCGGTGCAACCATCCGCCATTCGGCATCGATAACTTTATCCGAACCTGAAACCGTAGCGCCATGACCGTCAATCGTAATATAGGCTTCTGCCTTTCCAATCAGTTCGGAAAAACCGAAAACTTCGCGGTAAACAGTACCGGTGTTGCACAGGTGGATAGTATCGCCGGCGCTGAGCAGTGTTTGCGCCTTGGCAATGGTTAGAAGCGCTGTATTTTCTGAATCTCCGTCATTAGTGTCATTACCATTTGAATTATTGACATAAATATTCCGCGCCGGAAGATTACTCGATAAGAGTAATATAAGTAAAATCATAAAAAAACCGGAAAATTTCATAAGCCATGTGCCTTTTAAATTTTTTCTTTAATGATGTTGCTGTAAGTATACAATACATTTAGTTAAATGTCAAATCTATTTTGTAAAAATGAAAGAATGTTTTAGTGAATTAATGTACTGGCGGGTATCTTTGCCTTGCGAGAATATAGCTTTATTCGCTATCGTATATTAATAAATAATTACTCATTTCAGGAGTGTATTGCCTTTTTTTGAGATATTTTTGTTTTTTCTAGATTTGCACTTGACATTTGCTTGTAATTGTATTATACTCTTTAAACAATACCAAAGACAATGTGGATGAATCAGGTAGAATGAAATAGTTGACGGATACGGGACATAGATAGGCATGTTTACGGACTGTTGCAATTATATGTCACATATTAGTTGCTGTGAAATCATTCTAGATTGGTAATTATAGTGTGTCAGAATAAAATTTACAATATTAAAAGGAGATTGCTATGATGAAGCGTAATTTTACATTGATTGAACTCCTCATTGTGATCGCGATCATCGCCATTTTGGCTTCGATGCTGCTGCCGGCGCTGAATAAAGCCCGCGAAAAATCCAAATCTATCAAATGTATCAGCAATCTCAAGCAATGCGGAACCGGATGGATTCTCTACGGCAATGATTTTTATGGTTTCATGCCGCTCAATCAGCCGGATTTAACCTCGCCGGTTACGGGGGGAGGGACGATGTACAACACCTGGGATTCATTTGTCGGGCCTTGGCGTAATTCCGGCAAAACGATTAAGGCGGGAAACTATCTTGATAATCTGAATGCATTCCGCTGCCCGATCCCAATGAAGATGAACACGTTTCAGATTAGCAGATGTTATGGCGGATTGCAGCTCAATCAAACGACATACATTCAGCGGCGTCCCGAAGAGTGGTGGAAACACCGGCTTGTCGCCGGAGTTGTACAATACTGGCCGAAAAGCCCGAGTAAAAATTATGCGCTGATTGACTCGGTTGCTGTCGCCGGCGGCTCCACCGGCGACCAGTTTGCCGGGTTTGATCTGAGCCCTGCTACTGCCACCCGCACTATTCATATGCGTCACCCCGGAAATACTGCCAATGCGTGGATGCTGGATGGTTCCGCCAAAACAATGACCAGGGATGATTTGATCCGCTGGCCAAGCGGATCAATCGGCACTGGTCAGTCATTATACGGCGGCAGCCATGCTCCGGAAAAGCCTACTAACCTTCAATTCGGCGATGTCCTGTGAGCTCCAGATAACTGTAACAAAGCGCCTCTGTACAACAATCTAATTGTCCTTGACAATTGTTCATTACACTGTTAGATTATGCCGGAGGCTTTATATGGCAAAAAAGATGGTTACTTGTGAAGAAGTCAAACCGAAAATACTTGACAGCATCAATAAAAACCGGATTAGAGCAGGACAGCGGCTGCCGTCATTTCGTGCGCTGGCTCAAGAATACGGGGCCAGTATTCCTACCATTCAGCGGGCGGTGTCAATGCTCGCGAGTGAAGGGCGGCTGACCAGCCGGGTCGGTTCCGGCACTTACGTAACCGAACAGTTGCATCCAACCAGTAAATTTGTCGGAGTCCTGTTGCCATATGTCGCACAGCGTACAGGCAATTTTATGACTGATGCGTTTATAAGTATGCGTAAAGTTATTCTTGAACATGGTTACTTTCCTGTCAGCGTTGAACCCACGCCTAATACTTCGGGGGAAGTTCGCGACAAGGAGGAACTGGCGCTGATTAATAAGCTGGTATCCCAGGGAATGGCGGGAATCATCGTTGATTCATGCGCCAGCGAAGATTCTCCGATATGGAGCAAACTGCAACAATTGAATGTTCCGGTTTTGTGTTTTAATAATAATGGCAAAGGCGCCGGTTATCTGGACTCGGTCAGCGCCGATAATTACCGCGGCGGGGCGCTTGCGGCGGAACGCCTGCTTTCCGCAAACCGTAAGAACGTGGCGGTTATGTCTGATCCTTTCGACGGCAGCAGTTCGGTCAGAGACCGCGTCCGCGGTTTTTGTGAGACCATGAACGCCGCAGGAGTTACGGTCAATTCCGATAAAATTATATCGCTGCGTAATATGACGCTTAACGAAAAAGAGTCCAGCGCTGAAGTGGTCAATAGACTGAAAGATGTCGATGGCATTTTCGGTATTAACGACGGCACGGCGATCAGGACGATGAATCTTTTGACCCAGGCCGGGAAACGAATTCCTAAGGATGTTGCAATAGTCGGTTTCGATGACAGCGAATTATGTGAACACGTATCCCCCCGCCTCGACAGCGTCCGTCAGGCCAGTTCCCACATGGGACAGCGGGCCGCTGAATTGCTGCTCGAACGGATTGAAAATCCGGACAACCGGATGGATACGATTCAACTGAAAACTCAAGTGTCGTTAATTATCCGCGATTCGGTGAAATAAGCCAATTCATAAACTGCAATGGCCTTTTGTCAGTCTATCCGGACCGGAGACAGATGGCGGTTCAGGGCCAGCAGCGCCACATCCGGATTGCGGGTCTGGAATGCCAGCGCAATCAAACGATGCTGACAGTTGTTGTCCCTCAAGGTGGCGACATTTACAATCGGCGACGGGGAAATATTATCGCCGGACATGAAATATTTATCGAGTGCCGCATTGATTACATCCAGCATCCGGCAGTTGGCCGGTTTCATGATCGCGCGGTGAAAACGCAGTTCCGCCTGGCCGAAATCTTTCATTGTGCTGTCAGGGTTGTCTACTGCGCGGTCGAGATTGTCCGCTGCCGCCGCAATTTCTGCGAGGTCTTCCGCCGACGCGTTGTGGACTGCTTCGTAAACCGCGCCGATCTCCATTATCCGCCGCAGTGAAAACAGTTCCTTGAGTTCTGACGAACTGAAATATGAAAGCTGCTCCAGCACCTGCCGCATGACCCGGACAAGATCGACTTGCGCGATCTTGAACCCGCTGCCGCGCCGCGATGTAATCATTCCTAGTCCTTTCAAATAACTGAATGCCTCGCGAATAATCACCCTGGACACCTTGAACTCTTTTACCATTTCCAGTTCCGGCGGCAGAAAGTCGCCGGACTTCAAGGCGTTGTCTTTGATGTAATTAAGAATGTTCTGTATCGTTTGTCTGGTCAGCGTATCGTTTTCTAAATGTTCAATCATTTTCCTGCTCTATTTTTCTAACAATATGATTCCACTGCGCAATAATGCAAATTTAAAAACATGAATTTTAAATTTAATAATATTAATACGTAATAGCTCTTGACATTAATGGCGGCGTGGATTAAAATAATTGATATTAATAATATTAATTATTGTGGGGTCAGATGAAATGTCTGAAATATCATTAAGAAATGCTGAAGCAATCCGGCTGGGGGTGATCGGAATGACGGAAGGCAATGGACACCCGTATTCCTGGAGTGCCATTTTCAATGGTTACAACCGCGAAGTCATGACTAATGAATGCCCGTTCGCCGGCATCCCCGTCTACCTGAATAAGGAGAACCCGGATACATTACGGATAACCGGGGCGAATGTCACACACATTTTCTGTAATCGCCGTCAGGACGCGGAACATGTGGCGAAATGTTCGCTGATACCCAATGTTGTCGATAAGCCTGAAGCAATGATAGGCAATGTTGACGCAGTAATCATCGCTACTGATATTGGCAGCGAACATGTTGAGCGGTGCAGGCCGTTTATCAATGCCGGACTTCCGGTATTTATTGACAAACCGCTCTGCGATAACCGTCATGATCTGGAATATTTCCGCAAACAGGTGGATGAAAAGCGTCCGATCATGTCATCGAGCTGCATGCGCTATGTTAAAGAGTTCAAACCGTATCATTTGCGTACTGAAGAGTTGGGAGAACTGCGTTTCATTTCCATGCCGATGGCGAAGAAATGGGAAACATACGGCATTCATGCGCTGGAAGCGATCTATCCGATTGTCGGGCCGGGCTTCGAAACCATCCAGAACACCGGCACCGCCGAACGCAACATCGTCCACATGACCCACCGCAGGGGAATTGATATTGTCATTGCCTGCATCAAGGACGTCCAGTATGGCGGGGCGCTGCGCCTTTCCGGCACTACCGGCAATCTTACAATCACGTCGAATGATACATTTTATGCCTTCAAAGCGCAGCTTCAGGCATTCGTCGATTTTCTGCGTTCCGGAAAATATCCGTTTCCGTTCAGCGAAACCGATGAACTGATGCGATTGATCATCGGCGGCATCGAAAGCAGGAACAACCATCATCGTATCATCAATTTAAAGGAATTTGATAAATGAATAAAGAATTCAAAATGCGTTCCAGCCGTGTACTGAAAAAACTTCGCAACGGCAAAGTAGCGCTCTGTACCAAAATGAACCTGTCCGATCCCAGGGCCGTTGAAATTGCCGCCATGAGCGGGGTCGATTGCGTATGGACCTGCCAGGAGCATGTCGGCAATGATTACCGCGTTATTCAGGAACAGATTCTGGCGGCAAAGGCGTACGATTGCGATCTGGTGTGCCGGGTTCCCAAGTGCGGCTACAGCGATTACATCCGCCCGCTGGAACTGGACGCCACTGGAATTATGATCCCGCATGTGATGAGTTTGCAGGAGGCGAAAGATATCGTTAAAACCACCCGCTTTCATCCCGTCGGGCGGCGGCCGCTGGACGGCGGCAACGCTGACGGCAAATATTGCCAGGTGCCGCTGAAAGATTATCTGGAGCAAGCCAACCGGGAACGGTTTGTGATATTGCAGATTGAAGACCCGGAACCGCTGAACGAACTGGAGGCCATCGCCGCGCTGGATGGTTATGACATGCTGTTTTTCGGACCGGGCGATTTCACCCATTCCATCGGCGATCCCGGCAACTTTGCCAACCCGCTGGTTGCTGAAACCAGAAAGCGGATTGCGGAGACCGCCATTAAGCACGGCAAAATCGCTGGAACCGTGGGCAGTCTGGCAAACTACAAGGAACTGGTTGATATGGGATACCGTTTTATCAACATCGGAGCTGATGTCTGTGCGTTGACGGCGGCATACGCCGAAATCGTCAATACCGTCGCCGGAATAGACGTTCAGTCAACTAGAAGCATTTACGCCAAATAGGAGCATACGGACATGGATGTACTGGCAAGTTTCTCATTGAAGGGCAAAGTAGCGCTGCTGACCGGCGGAGCAGGTAAATATGGCCGTCAGATCGTGGCGGCGCTGGCGGAGGCCGGAGCCGAAACTTATATCGCGTCACGCAATCTCGAAGCGCTGGAAAAAGTCGCGGCGGAAGAACGCGCCAGAGGATACGAAGTCACTGCGCTGCGACTCGACCTAGAAGATGAAAAATCAATTTTCGCGCTGCATGAAGAACTTATGCGGCGTTGCGGCAGAATTGATGTGCTGGTCAATAACGCGGTCATCCGTTCCGCCATGAACGGATGGGATTATCCGCTGGCGGAATTTGACCGCAGCTTGCATATCAATGCATCCGCGCTGTTCACGATCACCAGGCTTTTTGCCGAAGAAATGAAGAAACAGCAGAGCGGCTCGATCATTAACATCGGTTCGATGATGGGAATGGTCGGGATTGAAATGGCGAATTACGCTGGAACGGACATGAATCCCAATCCATCACCAATTTACTTTTACGAAAAGGGCGGCATGATCAATTTTACCCGCTGGGCGGCCAGCATTCTCGGCCATTACAATGTCAGGGTCAACTGCGTGTCGCCGGGAGGGTTACAAGAGTCAACCCAGCCGGAGCAATTCGTTAAGAATTACAGCGCCAGAACCCAGCTCGGACGGATGGCCAACGATACTGACTTGAAAGGGATCATTGTTTTTCTGGCTTCCGATGCCTCGGCGTATCTTACCGGTACCAATATCCCGGTAGACGGCGGTTATACGGCAAAATAGCATTTAAGGAATATAATTATGGATTTTTCAAAACTCATGCTGGGAACTGTTCAATTCGGGCTCAATTACGGCATCGCGAATACCGCCGGCAAGCCGTCCTATGAAAACGCCAGGGATATTATTCAGGCTGCATACGAAAGCGGAGTGAACTGTCTGGATACCGCCGCCGGTTACGGCGACAGCGAAGCAGTGCTGGGCCGTGCTCTGGCGGAATTGAACCTCAAAGACAAAATGGAGGTCATCAGCAAAGTTCCAGGCATAAGTCAACAGAATCTTTCCGAAAGCGCCGCGGAGCGTTTTATCGTTGAAAGTGTGGAAAATTCACTGGCCCGGCTGGGTATCAAACGTCTTACAGCCTGCCTGTTCCATGTTGAACAGGACATCAAATATATTGGAATTCTGCAAAGCCTGGAACGGAAAGGGTTGATTGGCGGGGCCGGAATTTCGCTGGACACCAATCAATATTGCAATGATGCGATTGCAGCAGGCATCAAATATGTTCAACTGCCTTACAATATCCTGGACAAACGGTTTGACGCGTTCTTTTCGTTGGCTCAGAAAAACGGGATTGTGGTGTTCGCCCGGAGTGTATACCTCCAGGGTTTGCTGCTGATGCCGGAAGACAAAATAAGAGAATCATTGCATGAAGTCATTCCCATTCGTTGCAAACTGGCATGCCTGGCCGCTGACGCGGGAATGGATATGTCCGAACTCTGTATGAGGTTCGTTTTGAGCAATCCGGCAATAACAAGTGTTTTGACCGGAGTGGACAATATTGAACAGTTCAAGCATAATCTACAGTTAATCGAAAAAGGCCCTCTGTCGGCAGCATTGCAGCAGAAAATTAAAGCATCAATACCGCTGCTTGATGAAAAGATAATCCGTCCGTCGCTTTGGAACAAAATCCCCCCCCTGGGGTAAAAAACTCGATCAATGGTAAATTTGAGTTAAAAAGGTAAAGTTTTTATTGATTTCTACTATCAGCGCTTATATTTTCGCCTTTTTGCTGAAATAGGGAAGGGGAATAGTTTGAAAACAGATTTCTGGAAAGCAGCGAAGCTGCTTCTGGCTCAGATATTGAATTTGTGACCATTGTCAGACCTGAAACTATTTTGCTCTGGCATAAAAAACTGATTGCTCAAAAATTTGATTCATCAAAAGTTAAGCGAAAGGTTGGTCGGCCTAAAGTTGATGTTGAAATTGAGCAACTTGTGATGAAATTCTCTGGAGAAAATAAAACTTGAGGATATGACCGGATTGCCGGAGCAATCAAAAACCTTGGGTATGATGTTTCCGGAACGACAGTTGCGAATATCATGCGGCGTAATGGCTTGAACCTATCAGGAGAAAGACTGAAATGCGGCATGACATAGTCCGAATTCATAAGAATCCATAAAGATGTAATTTGGGCTACCGACTTTTTTACTGCTGAAGTTTGGACTCCATTCGGACTCGTGACCTACTATGTGCTGTTCTTTATTCAAGTTAAAACCAGAAAGATGAATTACCGACCATCCCAATGGGGAATGAATGGCGCAGGTCGCCAGAAGCTTAACCGGCTGGGATGGCGAACTTCGCGATGCAAAATATCTGATTCATGATCGTGACACAAAATATACTGCTCAGGTTGATACGATCATGAATACTGCCGGAATCCAAACCTTAAAATTTCCAGCAATGTCCTCAAATTTGAATGCTTTCGCGGAGCGCTGGGTAAAATCGGTAAAAGTTGAAGTTCTTGATAAACAGGTACTATTTGGCAAAAAAGCCTTTACAGTATACGCTGAACGAGTATGTCAGTCATTTTCATCAGGAACGAAATCATCAAGGCTTAAACAATACCATTCCATTCCCGGCAGCAGAAGTCGGGAATGTCTCTGGAAAGATCAAAACCAGAGAGCGACTTGGCGGACTGCTGAAGTATTACTACCGTCAAGCGGCGTAACTGATTTTCGACTATCTTCTTTATTCATTCCGGTTAGATCCGGCTGGACTATTATTGTATGGTCATGCAAATTGAAGCAAAAAAATCATGCCAAATCACAAAACTGCTTGATAAATTTGCCTGTTACGAGAAAAATTCCTTGGAATATTTGACTTGCGAAATGACGGAAAGCTTTTAAAGCGTCGTCATTTTCATCGGATGAGTTTTTTTACCCTACTGGAGTTTGTGACTTGGGCGGGTATCAAAAAAAAGTGGTGGCAGGACCCAGAATCGAACTGGGGACACGAGGATTTTCAGTCCTCTGCTCTACCGACTGAGCTATCCCGCCACCATTTAGTTTCCGAATGATTTAACATTCGAGAGCCTATAATAGAAAGCTTCAAAGCAAATATTCAAGCACGAAAATCAAAAAAAGTATTTTTTTTGATAAAAAGCTAAAAAATCTGGCAAAAACAGGAAATGAAGCTAATATTAGCGGATTATTGATAAATAAATTATACTTTAAATATAGAGAAATTATGAAGGTCATTATTGCTCCTGATTCGTTCAAAGGCAGTTTGCGCAGTCCGGAAGTCTGTATCGCGATTGAGGCGGGGATCAGGTCTGTAATGCCGGATGCCGAAATAATATCTGTTCCAATGGCTGACGGCGGCGAAGGCACGGCGGAGGCCGCGGTTATTTCAACTGGCGGGAGCTTAGAGCAAATTATTGTTGCCGGGCCGCTCGGAACACCGGTAAACGCCTGTTACGGACTGTCCGGCGGGAAGTCTTGTGCAATTATGGAGATGGCATCCGCCAGCGGAATTGAACTTTTGACGGCGGAGCAACTCAATCCATTAAAAACTTCCACATACGGAACCGGTGAAATAATCCGGGGTGTTCTTCGCAAAGGGATTCAGGAGATAATTATCGGCATCGGCGGAAGCGCCACTGTTGATGGCGGCGCGGGCATGGCCCAGGCACTCGGGTTCCGTTTTTTTGACGTTGACGGCAGGGAGCTGCCGCCGGGAATCGGAGGCGGGGAGTTGGGCAGAATCAGCAGGATTGATTGCTCCACGGTCGAGCCTTTGCTCAAGACCTGCCGGATCAAAGTCGCCTGCGATGTCACCAATCCGTTGCTCGGCGCGAATGGCGCGGCGAGAATCTTCGGCCCTCAGAAAGGCGCCACTCCGGAAATGGTGGAACTGCTGGAGCGTAATCTGGCGCACTACGCGGAAGTCTTGAAACAGTCCGGTCTTTGTTCCGGATTCGATAATCCCGGCGATGGCGCGGCTGGAGGAATGGGGTTTGCGCTGCGGGTGTTTGCAAAAGCGCAAATGGTCTCCGGCGCGGCGCTGATGATCGGGATTACCGGACTGGAGAGCCATTTAAAAGGGGCTGATCTGCTTATTACCGGCGAAGGCTGTTCCGATTCGCAGACAGCGAACGGGAAACTCTGCGCGGTCGTTGCGGAAGCAGCGCAAAGGGCAGGAGTTCCGGCGGTACTCCTTTCGGGCGCGGTGTCTGGCGGCGCGGAAGTGTTCCGCGGACTGTTTGCCGGAGCGTTCAGTATTGCCACCGGGCCTTGTACACTTCAGGAAGCCATCGGCGCAACACGGCAGAATCTGTTTTCCGCCGCTGCAAACGTTGCCGGGTTATACAAAGCGGCAGTCTCCCGCCGGGCAGCTTCGTGAAACACCCCGGCTGAATCCGTTTGCCGCAAGCAATCCGAATAATCGTCAACGGCATTGGCGGATTGAATAAAGTACGATTTTTTTGGATGCGCAAGATGAAAATAATTTGCATTGAAGATGATAACGGCTATTGATAAACTTAAATGATTTTCTCCGGTTGGGAAATATACGATTTTTCACAGGAAGAAGCAATGTAAGGAATCAATACCGCAGATGAAAATACAGACTAAACTTTCGGGATTCTTCATTATCCTGCTGGCGGTATTCTCATATCTTCTGCTTTGGACCGGAACCCGCGCCTACCGGCAGGAAGTTGCCTCGCTCAACGCGGAAGTGTGCCGGGAAAAAATCAAACTCCTGATGAATACTCTCAGTGAGCAGGACAATCTGTTTTTTGAAAAGATCTATAAATCCCCCAAGGAAGCGCAGGAAAAAGTAATCGAGCAGGTAAAGAGCAACTACCAGACCAGCGCCGATTTCGCGAAATTTCCTTTTATTGTTTCTGCTGACTCCAGATATATTGTACATCCGACTCTGCCTGCCGGAGCCTTGTTCACCTGGGACAAAGTGGCGGTTGAAAAGTTGCTGAAAACCGGCGAGGGGGAAATCCGGTTAAACGAACCGTATGGAGAGAAAATAGTTTTTTATCAGGCGTTCAAGCCGTGGCGCTGGCTGGTGTGCTATTCGCTGCCGGCGGATGTTGACTATTATGCCGGCGTATCCGCATCCAGTTTGCGGCAGATTATCGCGGTGCTCGGCTGCATGCTGGCCTCAGTGGCGCTGCTCTACTGGCTGATTCAAAAAGCGCTGGCGCCGCTTAGTAAACTGGCTGATTCGGCGGAGAATATGGCTGCCGGTAAATTCCCCGAACATGACCGCCGCAAGTACCCCGACGATGAAGTCGGCATCATGGGGCGCGCATTTGACGACATGGCGGCAAAAATCCAGAACTCAATGGCTGATTTGCAGGCGGAAATCGGTGAGCGGCGAAACAAGGAAATGGAATTCCGTGAACTGATCGAGAACTCCCCGCTGCCGATGGCGGTGATCAACCCCGATAAAACCTATTCGGTCAACAACATGTTCAGCCGGATGTTCGGCTATTCCGAAAAGGACATGACAACTTTTGACGACTGGTTCAACTTGGCCATGCCGGATGAAAGTTACCGGAAAAAAGTGATCAGCCTGTGGGTCGGCCATGTTACCGGGGACCGGTTCGGCGGAGAAACATTCAAGGTCACCTGCAAGAACGGCGAAACGCTGGAAATAGAAGTGCGCCATAAACTGATTGGCAACAGGAATCTGCTGATATTTAACGATTTGACTGACCGCAAACGGGTTGAACGGGAACTGCGCACCACCCGCAATTACCTGAATCAGGTACTGGACTCAATCAAACTGCTGCTGGCCGCCGTCAATGAAAACGGCATTGTCACCCAGTGGAACCGTCCGATGGAGCAATACACCGGCATCAAGGCGGCCTTCGCCATCGGCAGCAAGCTCTGGGATGTCGCGCCGTTCCTGAACAATTACCGCACTCAGATCGAGGAAGCCGCGAAATCCGGTAAATTCCTGGAGCTTTACCGTGAAAGCATCATTCAGGAGCATGAGCTTTACTTCAATATTTCAATCAATCCGCTGCCCGCAAGTGAAAATCCGGGGGCGGTTATTATTCTGGAAGACGTTACTGAGCTGATTAAAAAAGGCGAGCAGCTTGTGCAGGCCCAGAAAATGGAAACCGTGGGTACGCTGGCCGGCGGCCTGGCCCACGATTTCAACAACGTGCTCGGCGGTATCAAGGGTGCAATCTCCATGGTAAATTACTACCTGAAAAACAGTCCGTCGGCAATAGGAGAAATCAAAGAATTCACCGCCATCGCGGAACGTTCCACCACCCGCGCCTCCAGCATGGTCGAGCAACTGCTGACGCTTTCGCGCAAGAGCCAGCTTACCTTCAACCCGGTTGATCTTAAACAGGCGCTGCTCAATGTTTTGGAAATATGCCGCAGCACTTTTGACAAAAGTGTGACTATTAATACTTTTATGCCGGCATCCAGCGCCATGGTCAAAGCCGACCAGACCCAGATTGAGCAGGTCATGCTTAATCTCCTGATTAATGCGGAACATGCGATGACATTAATGCTTGGCGAAGAGGATGTCCGCGGCGGTACCATCGACATCTCGATAAAGCGGGTTTCGCGCCGGCCGGCAAAACTGCCCGAAGAGAATGCTGAAGAAAATGTTCAAACAGACGATGCGGAACCTTACTGGGAAATCGCATTCAAAGATACCGGGATCGGAATTCCGCGCGAAATTCAGCCGAAAATATTCGATCCGTTTTTCACCACCAAAAGCAAGGGCAGGGGTACCGGTCTCGGCCTGGCGATGGTTTACAGCATCATGGACCGGCATAACGGCTACGTCGAGGTGCAGTCTGAACCCGGCGAGGGCAGTACCTTCACTATCGGACTGCCGGAACTGAAACAGGATGATGAGATTTTGATCCAGGAAAAAACACATGGGGAACTGGCGTTCGGCACAGGCCTGATTTTGATTATTGACGACGAGGAGGCAATCAGGATCACCGCGTCAAAAATGCTGGAAGCTGCCGGCTATGACACCATCTGCGCCGTCGACGGCACCGCCGGATGCGAACTGTACAAATCGCGTCAGCAGGAAATCAAAGCGGTACTGCTGGATATGGCCATGCCCGGCATTTCCGGTCTGGAGACGTATCAGAAACTGAAAGAGATCAATCCTGCCGTCAAGGCGCTTATGACATCCGGCTACATCAATGACGCCAGAGTGCAGCGGGCGCTGGCAATCGGAGCTGACGGTTTTATCAAAAAGCCGTTTTCGCTGACCAGGCTCAGCGAGAAAATGGGTGAGGTGCTCTCAGGCAGACAAGGGGACACTGAAGTTGAAATATCTTAATTTTCATGCGCATCAGCCTGAAACATCGCCGGACATGGCGGCGGTTGTCTGCTTTGAGCCGGATGCACCGTTTCCGGCGATACCGCCGGAGCAGTTTGCCGCCTGCGGGATTCATCCCTGGAGCCTCGGTAAATTATCCGCTGAAGAGATTGAAAAATGCCTGTCCGCCCTGACTGTCCATGCGGCTTCGGGGAAACTTTGCGCAATCGGGGAGACCGGGCTGGACAGACTGAACGGACCTGAACTGGAACTGCAGATGCAGGTTTTTCGCCGACATGTCGAGCTTGCTGAAAGACATTCGCTGCCGCTGATAATTCATTGCGTCCGGTGTTATCCCGAGCTGCTGCAAATAAAAAAACAGTCGGCCGGCGCCGTGCCCTGGATGATTCACGGATTCAACAGCAACATCCGGCAGCTTGAACAACTGCTCAGTCACGGCTGCTTTATTTCATTCGGGGCTCCGGCAATGCGCGGGAGGAATGTGAAAGAATCATTGCTGAAAGCCGTGCCGCCGGAGCGTTTGTGCCTTGAAACCGATGACAGTCCGGATGATATTAAAAGCATATATGGAACAGCCGCCGCCATCCTGAAGATTGATGAAGCCGCGCTGCTGGAGATAATGAATCATAACTTTCAAAACATTTTCAGGAAAACAAATGACCGGTAATATTGATGAATTTCCTTCATGGCAGCGGCGCACTGCCATGCTGATCGGCGGGGACGGGCTTGCCAAACTCAGACAGTCGCATGTGCTGGTCGTCGGCCTGGGCGGCGTCGGCGCGTATGTCGCCGAGCTGATCTGCCGTGCCGGGGCGGGCAGAATGACCATTGTTGACGGCGATGTGGTCGAGGAATCCAACCGCAACCGGCAGCTTCCCGCCACGGTCAATACCGAAGGGCAGAGTAAGGCCGGAATCATGCATGCGCGGCTTGCCGCGATCAACCCGGAAGCGGAAATCACCAGCCTCTACAAGTTCATTCATGATGATGAAACTGACGAGTTGCTGAAGTCCGAATACGATTATGTCGTGGATGCGATTGATTCGCTGTCGCCCAAGACTTTCCTTATCATGAAAACCCTTGAGCGCGGCTTCCCGCTGGTAAGTTCGATGGGGGCGGGCGGCAAATGCGATCCGTCCATGGTCAAGGTCGCCGATATTTCCAAAACGTTCAATTGCCGGCTGGCGAAAGCTGTGCGCAAAAGACTGAACCGGTTCGGCGTCAAATCCGGGTTTAAGGCGGTGTTTTCGCCGGAGGACGTGGATGACGACGCCATCATGCCGGCTGGAAACCTGGAAGACGGCAATTTCCGTTCCACCGTCGGCACAATTTCCTATATGCCCGCCATCTTCGGCTGTGTTTGCGCCTCCGTGGTGATTCGCGGACTGACCGGGCTGAACCCGTATAAGCCTTAGTAACCACAGAGACACAAAGACACAGAGAAATCCATTTTTATACATTTGAACACTCCGATAGTTTAGATAGTGCTTGAGCACAATGCTTTTCAGATTTACAAACATTCTGGACACCCATCTCGTATCCCGCAGTCGCGGGAGACAGCCCCGTCCGCGACGGACGGCACTACACCAAACCCATTCTGGACAGCCCATTCCGACACTTTGGAGAGTCGTTGAGCACAACGCTTTTAAGATTTTCAAACAACATTTTGGACATTCCGGACACCGCTTTTACAGGATGTTTTCCGGTGTAGCGCTCTCGCTCTGCGAGAGAGGGTCCGATTCTCCAAAACCATTTTGGACAGTCCACTCTGCCATTTTGGACAGCAGTTCCGCACAACGCGTTCCAGTTTTCATAAACCATTCCGACACTTTAGAGAGTCCTTGAACAGAATGCATTTCCAGCGTTCACAACTTTTCTCGCTTTTCTCGCTTTCCACTTTTCACTCCCGCATTTGCGGGCTTCCCCCACTCCGACACTTTGGAGTGTCGTTGAGCATAAGGCATTTCAGTTTTACAATCATTGCGGACATTCTGGCCCCTCGTTCTGCATTTCCAGCGTTCACAACTTTTCTTGCTTTTCTCGCTTTCCACTTTTCACTCCCGCATTCGCGGGCTTCCTCATTCCGACACTTTGGATAGTCGTTGAGCATAATGCTTTTCATTTTTCATAACCATTCCGACACTTTGGATAACTCTTGAGCAGGGGCTGTTTTGCCCATGCGGCCAGCATAACCAAGCGGACAATCGTCCGACTCCTGCTATTAATATGTCGCTCCGCTGGAGCTGAAAACTATTTTATGAATTCTTTAAGCTATTAATATGTCGCTCCGCTGGAGCTATCTTCTGATTTTCCGGTTCCCATTCTGACTCCTCTTTCCATCAAAGCTAAGTTTAACCTTTACCAAATCTATTCAATACCATGCCCTAAAAAAAAGAAACTCTTTACATATATAGTAAATTTGTCAATGCAGAGAATGGTAAAGCGTTTGTAATAAACATATTATTGCATTTTTTTTAAAAGGTATGTTTCATTAGTGTTGCAGACGCTATCAACAAAGCAAAGCGGCACAAATAAGATCTATTGGAACGATACATGAAAAATGGATTGAGCTACGGCTCTACAGCTACGGCGTCGCGCCTGTAAAATTATGAGAACGATTTGAGTCGTCGTAATAACTGAAGCATTTCCCGTGAGATTTTGCGCTTATCCCCGAAAGCTGGACAACTTGCATAAGTGTAAAAGACTCTTAATTTAAAACTAAAAATAAGGAGTCAAGAAGAATGAAAAAGAATTATGACAGCAAATTCAAAAGCCGGGTAGCGCTGGAAGCCATTCAAGGAATGCGCAGCATCGCCGAGATTGCCAGTGAACACAACATTCATCCGAATCTGGTTGGTCAGTGGAAACGCAAACTACTGTTAGATTCCGCAGATATTTTTGCGACGAAAGCGGAAAGGCAACAGGAAAATAAGTACTCAGAAGATGAATTGATGTGCAAAATCGGGCAACTTGAAGTGGAGAATGATTTCCTCCGAAAAAAGTACAACAATCTCCTCTTGAAGCCAGAAAAACGCTGATCGAGGAGGCACATCCGAAGTTATCGGTGAACCGTCAGTTAGCGCTGCTGAATGTGCCCAAATCCAGTTATTATTATCGTCCACGGCGCAAGATTGAGTGTTCTTACAAGGATGAAGTACTTAAAGAGGAGATAATTCAGATGTACGAGAAAATGCCATTTTACTGGAATCCGCGCATGACAGTGGAGTTACAAAATATGGGATATAAAGTCAATCACAAGCATGTCCGGCGTTTTGCGCAAGGAACTTGGATTGCGAACAGTTTATCCCCGTCCGCGTTTCAATACTTCGGAGCCGCATCCTGAGCATGAAAAGTTTCCTTATCTGCTGAGAGACGTGTTGATCTCGCGGCCTAATCAGGTATGGGCGACGGACATCACATATACGGCAGTCAATGGATGCCGGGCATTTGTGATCGCCATCATCGATCTGTTCAGCCGCAAGGTGATGGCTTATACGGTGGTCAACACGATGGACACGTTCCATTGCATCGAAGTGCTAAATATGGCGTTGCGCCGCTACGGGCGGCCGGAGATATTCAACTCCGACCAGGGGCCAGTTTACAAGCCGTGAATTCATTGCTGTATTGCGCGAACACAATATCCGCATCAGCATGGACGGCAAAGGCCGCTGCCTGGATAACGCTAAAATGGAACGGTTCTGGTGGGCACTGAAATACGAAGACATCAAAATCAAGGAGTATGTAAGTCTTACGCAACTGCGGATGGGAGTACAGTCATACGTCAATTTTTACAACAGCTGCAGAATTCACTCTGCGCTGGAATACAAAACCCCGGATGAAGTCTATGGGAAGGGTTGCATTAAGCAATCAAGAGTCTACATTGATACAGAGTCTTTACACCGATCTTTTTAGAAAAGTGGTCCAAGCCAGGGGCTAAGCTCATTAATTATCAATGATAATTTGCCATACATAACTAAAAATACGTATTAAAATGATTAAGGAACAACATGAATATTTCTGTCATAGAGCAAAAGTATGAAGCAGCGCTTCATGGATTAAAGAATAACAAGAAAAAAATATTTGGCTGCGACAAGCCGGTTCTGACTGAGGGCGGCGACTATCACGGCATCTGGCTCGAATGCGGGCCGCTGGAAGGTCTTGTCTATGGCAGAATTGAACCGGCAGTCGCGACAGCCAATCACGAAGTCTTTTTTTGTAACCAAAGAGCTGATGGTTACATTCCTTATTGCGTGAATGGCACACGCACATTTTCGGCACAGATTCAGATGGTGATTCCAATTGCCGCAACAGCGCTCGAAACTGCTGTTTTGACCAGTAGCGATGCTTTTCTGGCGCAGGCCTATAATTCCTGTGCCAGGTGGGATGAATGGCTGGTGTTGCATCGGAATACGCGCGGAACCGGTCTTTGCGAGGCGTTTTGTGAATTTGATACCGGACATGATAACAGTCCGAGATTCAAAGGGTTGCCGAGGAAGTGTCCTGGCGAAGATGCCGCAGTCTGCCCTGACGCGGGCAAGCTGCCGTATTTATCTCCGGATTTATCCGCTTCTGTATATGGCGGAAGAATTGCTCTCGCCCAAATGGCACGCCATCTTGGCAGGAATTCGGAAGCAGACCGATGGCTGGAAAAAGCGGAAATATTGCGTCAGCTTATTATCCGCTATTGTTACGACCGTGAAGCCGAGTGCTTCTACGATGTTGATGCTGATGGTGATTTTGTAAGAATTACCGGAGACGTTCTTACCAGAGTGCTGGGGGAGCATGTCGTTGATCAAACGATGTTCGAACGCATTTACGCCAGACATATTAAAAATCCAGCGGAATTCTGGGCTCCTTATCCATTGCCTTCCATTGCCTTGAATGACCCTTTGTTTGATCACAATCTGCCGCTGAATTCATGGGGAGGCGCATCCCAGGCGCTTACCGCGTTGCGTGCGCCGCGCTGGTTTGAATATTACGGCAAGCATGAAGACTTAAAGCATTTGATGTCCCGATGGGTTGAGGCAATAACGGCAGCTTCTGAGTTTATGCAGCAAATGAATCCATGGACCGGGGAATTCTCCACTTCAGCCGGTTATTCCCCGGCAATGTGTGTGCTGATTGACTTTGTTGACAGACTTGGAATACTGGATTCAAGACCCGAAGTTCACGGGAATAATCATTAAATTGTTAAGCGTTGTAAACTTGTCAAGTTATTTATTTACAACATTTAAGCAAAACAAAGAACAGTAATCTGGCGGGAAATCGCGGCAGTATTATCGGTGGAGGTTGAATAGTGCGCATGGCATCCATTGCTTAAAAAGAGGAATGGCTGCAATATGCCGCAGCGGGAGGAAAAAATATCAGGCCGGACAGAACGGCTTAGGAGCCGTTAAAAAAGAACCTTTACATTTTGGTGTTCTTTTGAGCCATTTTTGCCGTAATTGTTCGTTGCATAACTCGTTATGTTCCTCTCAATTGCAACAAAAATCATCTCAAAATCCCTGCCAAAATCTGTAAACTTTATTTGTTAACAGATCCTTATTTTTTCCTGAATACAATTCTGCCTTTGCCGAGGTCGTAGGGAGACATTTCCATCGTTACAGAATCACCGGGCAGAATGCGAATGAAATTCAGGCGCATTTTGCCGCTGATATGAGCGATGACCATGTGTTTATTTTCGAGTTCCACTCTGAACATTGTGTTCGGCAGCAGTTCCCTGACCACACCCTCAACTTTGATTACATCTTTTGACACGTTAAAATCTCCGGTTCTCTTTCCGTAATAAGTACCATATGCTCAAAATGAGCGGATAATTTACCATCGCGAGTTCTGACCGTCCACTGGTCAGGCTCTGTAAACACTTTGTGCGTTCCGAGGTTCAGCATCGGCTCAATCGCCAACACCATTCCCGGCACCAGTTTAGGTCCGCGGTAAATACATACAAAATTCGGGACTTCGGGCGGCTCGTGCAGTTTAGTGCCGCAGCCGTGACCGACATATTCCCGGACAATCCCCAATTTAGCTTTATCAGCAACCCGTTGAATCGCAGCGCTGATGTCTTTAACGTAGTTGCCGGAACGCGCTTTTTCAATGCCTGCTTTCAATGCAAGCTCAGTAAATTCGAGTAATTCACGGGTGCGCGGCGGTATTTCCGGCTGCATCGCCAGGGTTACGGCGGTATCGCCGATGCCGCCGTTCAGGTCCACGCCGATATCAATGCTGACAATGTCTTCAGGCTGGATAATCCGGTCGGGACGGCCGATGCCGTGAACGACTTCGTCATTCACGGAGATGCAAATCTGTCCCGGATAGCCCCGGTAACCCAGAAACGCACTTTTGCCGCCGGTCTGAAAGATTAAACGCCCGGCCAGATCGTCAATATCCTTGGTGGATATCCCCGGCCGGATCAGACCGGCCAACTGGTCACGCACATAACCCGCAGCCGCGCCAGCGGCGCGGATGCTGACAATTTCCTGAGGCGTATGAATGACACAGTCCGGCTTTGACATCAGCAGAGTTCCTTCAGCAAAGCGGAATGAACTTTATTTTTTTCAGTTTCGGTGATCGCCACCAGCAGGCCTTTTTTCTCATAATATTCGATCAGGGGCTGGGTCTGGGCGTAAAATACTTTCAGTCTTTCCTGCGCGGTTTCCAGTGAATCATCCGCGCGCTGGAAAAGTTCGCCGTCGCAATCATCGCAGGCTTTTTCCGATTTCGGCGGAGAAAAGAGCTTGTTATAGATTTTGCCGCATTTTTTGCAGGAGATTCTGGCGGTGAGGCGTTTCAGCAGCATTTCATCATCCACTTTGAAATAGATGACGGCGTCAAGTTTTCTGCCGGCATCGGTCAGGGCCTGCCCCAGCAGATCGGCCTGGTTGATGGTGCGCGGGAAACCGTCAAGAATGAAGCCGCTGTTGCAGTCCGGCTGTGCCAGACGGGCTTTGACCATGCCTGCGACGATTTCGTCCGGGACCAGCTCGCCTCTGCTCATAATGGCGGAAGCCTTTTTGCCGAGTTCAGTGCCTTTGGCAATCTCGGCGCGGAGAATATCTCCGGTGGAGATGTGCGCGAACGGATGCTGCTCCTTCAGGATGGCGGAAAATGTGCCTTTGCCTGCTCCGGGAGCTCCCAGAAAGATCAAATTCTTCTTTTTCAGCATTTTTAATGCTCCTTTGTGTTTATTAATGTTTACAAATGTTTTTGAAAAAATCGAGTAACTGGCCGGCGGATAATTCCGTCTGTGTTCCAGTCTTCATTTCCTTGCAGACCACGATGCCTTTTTCCAGTTCGGAATCACCGCAGATGATTACATAGCCGGCATTGACCCTGTTGGCGTAACGCATCTGGGCTTTCATGCTTTTTTCTTCGACTTCAACCACAGCGGGAATGCCGGCGGCGCGCAGGCTGGCGGCCAGCTTTAAATTGAAATCCCTCGCCGGAGCGCCCATGCTCAACAGGAATACCGGCTGAACATTGTCCGCCGGGGGAGGAACTTTCAGCGCTTCCTGCACCATCAGCAGACGTTCCAGGCCGATCCCGAAACCGACTCCGAGCATCGGCTTGTTTTCTTCCGGCAGGAACAGTTCATAGCGTCCGCCGCCGGAAATCGCATTTTGCGCGCCGAGACCGGAGTGGACCACTTCAAAAACGGTATGCACATAATAATCCAGGCCGCGCACCAGCAGCGGATCGATTTTATATTCAATGCCCATCGTATTCAGCACGTCGCATACCCGTTTGAAATAATCCTGCGACTCCCGGCTGAAACTGGTGATGTATTCCGGAGTTGAATCGATAATCTTTCTGCATTCGCTCTGCTTGCAGTCGAGAATGCGCCAGATATTTTTATCCAGCCGCGTTTTGCAGTCGTTGCACATGGAGCCGATATGCCCGCTGAAATATGTGCGCAAAGCCTCTTCGGCCGGCTTGCGGTCCTCGCGGGAGCCGCGGGTATTGATCAGCAGTTGAGCATCCGGAATGCCGAGTTCGCGGAGATAGTGCATCAGCATGGCGATGCATTCGGCGTCGAGTTCCGGCGCAACCCGTCCGACGTTTTCCACGCCGACCTGATGAAACTGGCGGCGGCGGCCGGCGGCGGGGCGTTCACCCCGGAACATCGGGCCCATATAGAAAACGCGTTTTTCGTTGCCGTTCATGACATCGGTGCCCAGCAGCGCCCGCATGATGCCGGCGGTGCCTTCCGGGCGCAAGGTCAGGCTGCGTCCGCCGCGGTCGTCGAAACTGTACATTTCCTTCTGCACGACTTCAGTCTGGTCGCCGATTCCGCGTTTGAACACTTCCGTGAATTCAAAAACCGGAGTCCGCAGCTCACCGTAGCCGTACAATCCGAAAACGGTTCTGGCTGTTTCCTCCAGGCGACGCCACAATGCGGCTTCTTCCGGAAAAATATCCGCGGTTCCGGGAGGCGGAGAAGAGTTTGCCATTTTTATCTTACCTTAAATTTATTCATAAGTTCAGGGCCGCGGATAAAAAACAAATTGCGCCGGGCGGGTTTTGCCGGGCGCAATTTATAATTATCATATCCCAAAGCGGACCATATTATTTAACGCTTTTGGTATTCAGCTTTTCAACGCGGTCTTTCAGCTCTTTGCCGGCGCGGAACTTGACCACAGCGCGTTCAGGAATGACCACTTCATTTTTCGGACGGTTCGGGTTACGGCCCTTGCGGCTCTTGCGTACTTTCACTTCAAACACACCGAAATTTCTCAGTTCGATCGTATTGCCGGCAGCCAGTTCATCGGCCACATAATCAAGGGTCATCTGAACAACTTCAGCCACATCGTTCTGGATCAGTTTGGTTTCCTTGGCAATCTTTACCACTAAATCGCGCTTCGTCATTTTTTTGCCTCTTTGCTTTCTTGTTCTATTTATTCTAAAAATTATAGTTTTATGAGAGTCGTAAAAACCTCTTAAGTTATCCTTGATTAACATCTTATTCAAAACATGAACATAAAATTTTTGCAATATTTTCTTTTAAAATCTAATCAAAAACAGGTTGCATTTTTTTTGACGGCGTTTTTTTTACCCCCGGAAATATTAAAGTAATGAGCAATATTCCCGCTTTTTCGGAGAGTTAATCATTCAATAATTTAAAGCAGATATTAAAAATCCGTAAAACTGTTTGACTTATGTATCATATTAGGATATTCTTTACTTGCGATATGGATTAATCCAGCGGAGATATTTTATGGAATACAGGCTGCAAGACTTGGTGGATGTTCCAAAAATCCAGGAATTACTGGACAGTCTCTACGATGCTTTCCGTCTTCCTTCCGCGATTATAGACCTCGAAGGCAAAATTCTTACGGCATCCGGCTGGCAGGATATCTGTACCAGATTTCATCGCATCAACCCGGATTCCGAAAAAGAGTGCCGCAAAAGTGACTTATACATCATGGATCATCTTCCGGAAGCCAGGCCTTCCGTCATGTATTGTTGTCCGCATGGCATGGTTGACTGCGCGACTCCGATCATTATTGGCGGGATGCATGTGGCAAATATTTTTACCGGTCAGTTATTTCTGGAACCGCCGGAGCTGGATTTTTTCAAAAAGCAGGCGGCAAAATACGGATTTGATGAACAGGCGTATCTGGAAGCTGTCGCCAAAGTTCCAGTGTTTACGAAAGAGCAGCTCTATAAAAACCTGGCGGTAATCCGTAAATTCACCGAAATGCTTGGCGAGATCGGCTTTAAACGGTTACAGGGAATCAAATCCGATGAAACCACGCAAAAAAATCAGGAGCGTCTGAATTTAGCGCTGAGTACAGCCCGTATGGGGATATTTGAGTGGGATATTATCAAAAACACGCGGGTATGGGATGAGCAGATGCAGCGTCTGATGGGACTGCAGCCGGGAACATTTTCCGGAGACGCGGAACAATTTTTCCTGATTATTCATCCGGATGACCGGCAAAGAGCACAAGCGGCACTTGACCGGGCAATAAGCGATAAAGGCGGCTATGAAACTGAATTCCGTGCGATCTGGCCGGATGGCAGCATTCATTGCATTAATTCGCGCGGCAAAGTCCATTGTGATAAAGAAGGGAATGCGGTCAGTATTCTCGGCGTCAGTTGGGACATTACGGAGCGGATACAGGCTGAGCAAAAATTAATGGAGAGCGAAAGCCGGTTTAAAGATATTGCGGAAAACGCTGTTGATATGATTTGGGAGTTTGACGCTTCGGGGAAAATTGCATACATCAGCGATGCAGTCAGGAATGTACTGGGATATTCGCCGGATGAATTAATCGGCAAAAAATATTTCTTTGATCTTCTGGCTCCTGAAATATGCGAAGAGCTGAAGCCCGCGGCGCTGGCGATATTTGCGGATAAACGACCTTTCAGGAAATTTATCAGTCCGGTTCTGCATAAGAACGGGCAGACGGTGATCCTGGAATCCAACGGATCGCCGATATTGAATATGCATGGCGAGCTGCTTGGCTACCGCGGAACCGATACCGATATCACCCGAAGGAAAATAACAGATGATCAGCAGATGTTTTCCAAACAAGTCCTGTTGCTGTTAAATCAGAATGACTGCCGCGCGGATATTATCAAGCAGCTTTTGCTGCTGTTCAAGCAATTCTCCGGCATGGAGGCGATCGGGATCCGCATTCGTGAAGGCAATGATTATCCATACCATACTTCCACCGGCTTTGCTGATGAATTCATAGAGCGGGACCGGTATCTGTGCATTCACGGCACAGACGGCGCGATATGCAGAAATGAGGCAGGCGCACCGTCATTGGCGTGTATTTGCGGAATCGTTCTTCAAGCCAAAACTAATCCGGCATTGCCATGTTTCTCGCCCGGCGGCAGTTTCTGGACCAACAGCACAACAGATTTGCAGGACGAGATTGTGCAAAAAATGGATTGCTGCGGAAAAATCCGTAATAACTGCAGGCAGGCAGGCTATGAATCCGTGGCCTTGATTCCGTTACGGAGCGGAAACGAGATCATCGGATTGCTGCAGTTTAACGATAAGCGCCGGAATCTGCTGTCGCCCGAATTTATTAATTTTATGGAAGATGTAGGTTCCGGCATCGGTATCGCGCTTGAGCGCATTCGTACCGAAGAGGAGATTCGCAAAGCAAAGGACGAAGCCGAATCCGCCAACCGGGCGAAAAGCGAATTTTTATCCACCATGTCTCATGAGATCAGGACTCCTTTGAACGGGATACTCGGTTTTTCCAGTATGCTTGCTGAAGAGCTCCCGCTGGACAGCATCCTCCAGGGCGGGAAATTTAAGGAATATCTTCATATCATCGGGCAATGCGGCGAATCTTTGAGAGATATAATTAATGACATACTGGAGATATCCAGTATTGAGTCCGGTCATTTTACCCGGATTTATGAGGAATTTTCCCCGGCGGAATATATCAGGCAAAGCTTGAATCCATTTGTTTATAAAGCCAATGCGAAAAAGATTACACTGGATTTCAAAGCTGACAATCTGCCGGTAAAAGTTATCGGGGACTGCCGCAGGCTGACGCAGATACTGTTCAATATTGTAGGCAATGCGGTCAAGTTTACTGAACATGGCGGTATCAGCGTTGTTGCCGATTGCGCCAGCGGTCATTTGCTGATTACAGTCAGGGACACCGGCATCGGAATTCCGGCAGCCAAGTTGCGCAAAGTCATGCAGCCGTTTTATCAGGCGGATCAGTCCTCCGTCAGGAAATATGGCGGTACCGGACTGGGTTTGACAATAGTTCACCGGCTGCTGGAAAAACTTGACGGCACAATCAGGATTGAAAGTCTGGAGAATCAGGGGACTGTTGTCTCGATAATGTTCCCGGTAAGTGTATCTGACAATACCGCGGTGCCTCCCCCGCTGCCGCCGGCGACGGCCGCAGTTGAAACTCCCGCAACTCTTGCCGGACTCAATATTCTTGCCGTTGAGGACGAACCTTTTAATATCAAGTACCTTGAAAAGCTGCTGGCGGATGCAGGCGCGGACTTCAGGATCGTCGACACCTTTGCCGCAATGCGCAAAGAATGCGTGAAAGGCCGGAAGCCGGATGTTGTGCTGATTGATATTTCTCTGCCGGACGCTGACGGATTTGAATGTCTGCAATGGCTGCAGAAAAAATATGCCGGACAGAAGGTTAAATATATCGCTCAAACGGCGCATGTGCTGTCGCCCATGACTGAGCGCTATAAGGAAGCCGGATTCGATGACTTCATCGGCAAGCCGTACAAAAGGAAAGCGTTGATCGAGATTATTGCTAAAAATATTAATCCCGGCCGGCAGTCTGCCGGGGGGTAAATTTCAAACGCCGGGCGTCGACCGGATGCCCCGGTTGCTCTTTGCCGCGGGGCGGAACAGGATGTGCAAAGGTTTTTTTTATTTTCCCTTGCGGGATAGGTTTTCCGGTTCTATCTTTATATCGTTGCGTTATTGGCCGTCGTTACAGGATGGAAACTGAATTACGGAAGGCATGGACGGCCGCGTGATTTCCACGGAGTGGAAAAATACTAATTTACGGGGATGGAAATATTATGAATGTGCCGACATTTACAGTTCAGGAAGGCTCCGGCAGCAGCCGGGAATATCCGATGACCCAGAACGATTTTTTTATCGGACGGGGGCTGGAGTGTGACATTATAATTGACAAAAACGATATTTCCAGAAAACATACCCGGATAACCAGAGAAGGCGAAAAGTTTTTTATTGAAGATCTGCAAAGCGTGAACGGCACTTTTCTAAATGCTTCTCCAGTGCAGGCAAAGCGTGAAATCAAGCATATGGACGTAATTCAGGCCGGTTCGACCATGATCGTGTTCAACGATCCGGACAACCCGTCGCATATCAACTCCTCCGGAGCCAGCACCAGGGTCGGACTTGATGAAGGCTGTTCGTTTGAATACATGAAAGTCATAATCAAGCAGCTTGAAGATAATATTGCCAGGGTGTTCAAAGGCAAGCCGGAAGTAATCAGGGACATTATCGTCTGTCTGTTTGCCGATGGTCATGTGCTGATCGAAGATGCCCCCGGGGTCGGCAAAAGCATGCTGGCGCAGGCTATTTCCAAATCAATCCAGGGTGTATACAAGCGGATTCAGTTTACGCCGGACATGCTGCCGTCGGACATTACCGGGATGTCCATTTACGATGAAAGCAAAAAGGAATTTAAATTCATGCCGGGCCCGATCTTCGGGAATATTATTCTGGCGGATGAAATCAACCGCACAACCCCGCGGACGCAGTCAAGCCTGCTGGAGTGCATGTCGGAATCGGTCGTGACCATTGACGGGCATCCGCATGTGCTGCCGAAACCTTTTTTTGTCATTGCGACCCAGAATCCGGATGATTATCACGGCACGTATCCGCTGCCGGAACCGCAACTGGACCGTTTTCTGATGCGTCTTTCAATCGGTTATCCCTCGCCGGAAGTGGAAAAAGACATTCTGCGTTCGCAGACGATTTCCCATCCGCTGAATGAAATATCTTATGTCGTGAAGGCCAGCGATATTGTCCGGACCCATTCGGTAATCCGCAAAATTCATATTTCGGATGAAGTGCGGAATTACATTGTGGCGATTTCGGGGGCCACCCGCAATCATCCGGCGCTGACCAACGGCTGCAGCCCCCGGGCATCGCTGGCGCTGATGCGGGTAAGTCAGAGTCTCGCGGCCTATTACGAACGGCAGTATGTCATTCCGCGGGATGTGCGGGAAATGGTCAAGCCGGTTCTGGCCCACAGAATCCGGCTGAAGCTGCGCTATCAGGGGGAATGGCGCAGCGTGAACGATGTGCTGGACAGCATTCTTGAATCAATTCCGATGGCCAATGAGGAAAAAGGTCTATGAATTTGATCCTGCCGACATCGCGGGGAGTAGTTTTCCTGTTTGTCACGGTTGGAAGCGTCATGGTGGCTCTGGTCAATGTCGGTCTGGCTACCGCGCTGACGGCTTCCAGCCTGAGCGGGATCGTCATCTCCAGTTTCCTGCTGGCGTTGTTTTCCCTGTACGGCATTGAGGTAAAGCGCGTCCCGAATCAGGACGGCGAACGCGGCCGGCGGGTCTTCATGCCGGTGACTTTGATTAACCGCACCAGGCGCTACCGCCAGTCAGTTGTAATCCGTGAAACATGTCCTTTCGTCGAAGGCGGCAGAAATAATTTTCCCGCCCCGCCGCTTGCTCCGGGCGAACATCTGATTGTTGACCGCTGGATGTCCGCCGCTTCGCGCGGATACTACAGGATGAAGAAAATCACGATTATCGGAGGAGACCCGGCCGGGCTGTTCTGCCGCAGAAGAACATTCATGCTGCCCGGCGCGGTCATGATTTACCCGGAAACCGTGCCGCTGACCTGGCTGCCGATCAGGATCCGCAAAAAAGTGATGCCTGCCGCCGAAGGCAGACTGCTGGGAATTTCCGGACAGGGACAGGAATTTTTCGGAGTCCGCGGCTACCGCAGCTATGATGAAGTGCGGTTTATTCACTGGAAAGCGAGCGCCTCGAAAAGGCGTCTGATGGTTAAGGAGTTTGAGGCCAATACGGTTGATGAGGTCAATATTCTGCTGGATGCCGAATTGTCGAGTATCGGCATAGACCCCAATGACAGCAATTATGAATTTCTGATCAAAACCGCGGCTTCGATAACTGCCTATTTGGCGGAAATGTATTGCCGTCTGCAGTTTATCACTCATGGCCCGAACGGAACAGTCATCAGGCTGCGCGGCGATGCGGCCGGAGTCAAAACGAAAATAATCAATTCACTCGCCGTGCTGGAACCGCAGAAAATGCCGCTGATCGAGCTTCTAGACGGCGAGCTTGAGCATATTTTTGCCAACTCTATCTTTTACTGCCTCACGATGTCGGAGCCCGACAATCTCCATCAGCGCTTCGAGGCGCTGATGGAACGGGGAATTGAAATCCGGTGGATATATGCCCCGAAAGAATATTTTCCCATGATCATTGAACCGGATGTGCCCCGAAAGATTAAAAAGGGCAAGGTTAAAACCAGTTCATCAGGAGTGGTTTCGCCATATGTGGCGACTTTTGAAACAGATGTTTCCGGGATGTTGAGAAATGAATAAAAAAGATGCAAAAAAACAGGAGAAGCCTTTAGACAATCTGCCGGGGAATCGCCCTTCAAGATTGTCTTTTCATCCTGCCTATATCATTTTTTACGGATTGAGTATCATTTCAGCATTGTGGCAGCACGGGCATCCGGCGCTGACGCTCGCATTGCTGCTGGTGCTGATCCCGTGCGGCATGATCGCCTATGTTCCCTACCGCACCATCAGCCGGGACAGCCGTTTTTTAATTCAAATCGTGATCATCCTGCTGGCCGGCGGCTGGTTTTTCTACCGGGCGATCAACCATGTCCAACTGGACAAAGTTCTGATTGAATCAGTTTGCATTACCGGGCTGTGCTTCATTTTTGCACAGCGGCGGGAGGACTATGATTATCTTCTGCTGGTAAGCATGTTTCTGCTGATTTACGGCGCGCTGCTGCCGCGAACGATTTTTATTGCAATCTTTTTTATCGCCCTGATGCTGGCGATGGCGATTTTATACAGCACCAGGACGCGTTCTCTATCCGGACAGCCCGGGATTCTGCAGCCGAAGGGTGTGCTTAAGCGGAATTGGCCGCATATCCTGATCCATATTATTATCAGCGGCATGGTGTTCTGGTTTGTCCTTTCCATTTTTCCGGTGGAGGGGAAACAGGGGGCTGGATTGTTTGAAGTATCCTTCGGCACGGATAATGAATCGGACATGCCGGAGTTCACCCTCTGGTTCAAACCTGAAAAAGTGAAGAAATCCGATAAAGGTAAAATTGAAGTACAGACCGGCGCTCCGACTTCCATCGGCAAAACCGGTGCTCCGATGACGATAAAAAATTCCGAATCCATGAGCAGTTCAGGCAATGGCGGCGCGAGTCCGCCCGGAAGGGATATGATATTCAAGGTGAAGTCGGCGGCAAAGCTTTATTGGCTGGCACAGTTGTATGACGACTATGACGGCGTTGAATGGACCATCTCGGAAGAGTTAAAGACCAAAGACAGCATCAGAGATACAAATTTAAAAATAAAAGCGGTCAATTACGGTATTGAGCAAAGTTATATCATTGAAAAATGGGTCAGCAACAAGCTGTATGCCGCTTACCGCCCGGTGTCTTTTGACAATTTCAATATACAATCCAGCGGAACCAGGATCGACTCTAATTTTTATCATGCCTGGTTGAAAGAAAAAACCTACCCGGCCTTGCCGTTCAAGTATCAGGTGTGTTCTGAAATGTATATGCCGGATATCAAAAAGGAAAACGAGAAAGATGACGAACTCAGCTATTGGATAGAAAGACTGCCGCAGAAGCATTATCTCAAACTGCCGCGGAGTAAAATCAGCCGGCGGCTCAAGCTGCTGACCAAACGGCTGACGCAGAATGTTCAGACGCCGTTTGAAAAGGCGATTATCCTGAGGAATTATCTCAGAGAGAATTTTCAATATAAACAGTTTTCCCGGAAAGTGCCGGACGGCCGCGAGGCGGCTGATTTTTTCATGTTCGAACTGCGGGAAGGCCATTGCGAGTATTTTGCCTCGTCGCTGACTGTCCTGGCCAGGCTTGCCGGGCTGCCGGCCAGGGTGGCTACCGGATTTTCACCGGGAAACTATAATGCGCTGACCGGTTATTTTGAAGTCCATGAGTACCATGCCCATGCCTGGACCCAGATATACATTGAGAAAATGGGCTGGATAACTTTTGATGCGACTCCGCCCGGCGAGATTATTTCAAACACCACGCCGTTTGCAATCGGCAGCCTGAGAGACCCTTTCGGGGACAGTTGGCGCGTCATGCCGCCGGAACTTACGCGGCAGACCCTGACGACAATCAGAAAAGGTTTTTTTGAACACCTTGACCAGACCGATGACGCCAATCTGACTATTGCGGAAAAGGCGCTCGTCGAAACTGCGATGGCCCCTGAAAAAATGCAGGAAAAGCTCCGCAATATGCTCAACTCCGCAATGCCTAACATTAAAGGCGAAGGCTTTGAGAAATTTAAGACACTTTATGATGATATAAAGGCGTCCTTTGAAAAAATGCTTGATAAAGCCAAAGATAAAATCGTCCGCTTTTATAAATGGTCCAGGAAAAACTGGGCAGTGACTTTCCCGCTGGTTATGATCATTATCGCGCTGTTTCTGGAGATAAAAATAATGGAGAAATATTTTTATCGCCGCCGGTTGCTGAAGAATTGCCGGAACTGGTTCCGGTCTGCGGCGGATTCCGAGGCATTAAATCCGGTTGAAACTGTCAGGCTTTGCTATCTTACGGTTCGTGAACTGCTGGTGCTGGCGGAATATCCGCGCCAGAAGAATGCGGAATTATTTGAATATGGCGCTTCATTGAGCAAGTATGACCTGCAACTGGCTAAAGACGTCGTTGTGGTTTTTTTCATTTATTCCAGATATGAATACGGAACTGAGAACGTCAGTCCGGAGGACTGCAAGGAAGTCATGGAGAGAACGGACAGAGTCCGCAATTTCATTTATCCTTTTATTCTGGAAAGCGATGAACTTGAGCCCGCGTCCGAAGGCGGAATTTCTGCAAAATAGTCTATAATCCTGCTATACTCCGGTCTTTTCCGGGCCCCAGATCAGCTTGTGCATCTGCAACTGGAGACGGGCCGGGGGGCGGTCGGCGATCATCCATGCCGCCAGTTGCCGCGGCTCGATTTTACCCCAGACCGGACTGAACAGCAGATTCCGCGTCTTCGCCGCAAGATCGTATTCGCGGATGATCCTGCGCGAGAAATCATAATCTTCACGGTCGGAGATGACGAATTTTATCTCGTCGGCCGGAGTTAGAAAATCATAGTTTTTGTACAGGTTGCTGCCGGATTCCCCGCTGGACGGGGTCTTGCAGTCCAGAATGCGGATCACCGCCGCCGGCAGTTCCCGTATCGGCATGGAACCGTTCGTTTCCACCAGCACGGTCATTCCGGCGTCCAGCAGCTTTTCGCAGAGCGGGATTGTCGCCGGCTGAGTCAGCGGTTCGCCGCCGGTGATTTCAACCAGATCAACGTCGGAAGAGACCGCCTTGACTACCAGCAGTTCGAGTGTTTCCGCTTTGCCGTCGGTTAAACTGGCGGAGTATCGGGTGTCGCAGTAGCGGCATTTCAGATTGCATCCGGCCAGCCGGATGAAAAAACACAGTCTGCCGGCATGGGTGGATTCCCCCTGAATGCTCAGGAAAGTTTCAGTTACCAGAATACTGCTTTGATTCATTGATAATCCCGGTTGATCATTCAAAATATGTTGCGCCGGAAGCCGGGGATTCGCAAACTCTTATCCTGGCCACTTTGACATTGCCGTCATTCATTTTTCCGGACAACTTCCGGTAAATAACCTGGGCGATAATCTCACTGGTCGGATTGATGGATTTAAATTCCTCCAGCTCCGAGATATTGGTGTGATCATAATCGTCCAGGATGGCATCCAGTTCCTGTTTCAACTTCTTAAAATCCACGGCAATGCCGATCTGGTCCAGTTTTTCCGCCTGAAGCACGGCCTGGACGGTCCAGTTATGTCCATGCAGCGCCGAACAGTCCCCTTTATACCCTTGCAGACAGTGCGCTGCCGAAAAACTCCTGGTAATATCTATTTCAAACATCTTGAACCTCCGTTTGCTTAACCTGCTGAATAATAAATTAGCCGTGAAATCCGCTTTGCGCAAGGTGTTTCACCTTTTTACTCCGAATGATTTTCCGGTAACTGAAGCGGCGCCAAGTCTGCCGCCAGTTGTTGAGACTTGCCTGTTCGCCGGCCCCGCGGCAGAAGCAGCCGGGATATTTATCCTCAATGGTTCGGCGGCGGCTTGGACAAAAATAAAGTATCCTTACTGTTCGGCAGTACAACTCCAGTCGCAACTCATCGCCCAGGACTGACCGGGATCGAGTTTGATTTTGCCGGAAACTGGTTCGAAAGTCGAGGCTTTCTGCTTGCCGGAATCCCAGAAGATCAGACAGTGCAGATCTTTGGCGGAGGTGATTTCAGCGGTGACTTTGACCGGACTCCACGGAGCGGAGAAAGTTGCTTTCGGCGAGGTTATCCTGGCCGCCTGTTCCATTCTGAACGCACCTTCCAGATCTTTATCCGGTTGTGCGGCAAAACGGTAGAGTTTGCAGATGAACAGGCGTGGAAAAATTTCCGGCTTGCCGTCATTTTCCATGGCGGCCTGGCCGCCTGCGCCATTTTTAATCTCGAACAGTCCGGGCATATTGTGCCAGCGGAAAGCGAACGCCAGTGTCTTTTTTGTCTGATTGATGACTTCAGAGTTTAGTTTAAAGCCGCTTGCGCTGATGTCATAAGTTTTACGGATTACAACTCCGGCCAGATAACGGTTGTCCGTCGCGGTGAGCTCCCGCTCCAGCGTAATGCCCAAACCGCTGCCGGTTTTACTCTGACTGACGACTTTATACGGGGTGCTGATGGCGCTGATGGCGTCCGACGGCCACCAGAAAGCATCTACCGCCAGCCCGGTTTTCTCATCCTGACTGACCAGTTCATCCCTGCCCCGGGTCCAGCTCATCAAACGTCCTCCGACTGCCGGATCGAGCGTCAATGTCATATCGCCGGCCTTGAATTCAACAACAGTTTTGTCGCCAATTATCTTCTTCCGGCAGGAAACTCCGGCATTACTCATGTCTTTAATCCCGGAATAATCCGGCAGGCCAAGCTCCCTGGCTGCCTGTTCGAGCTTTCCGGCGGAAAACTGTTTTTCCCACTGGACCGCCTTTTCGATTGCAGGGAGACGCGCTTTCAACACTTTATCCATTTCCGCCGGAGTTATGACTTCGCCGTAATTTTTTCCAGCTTCATACGGTTCCAATATATAGAAGTTCCAGCGCAGAGCCCCGGTATGCAGCAGAATGCCTTTTTCAAGGTCGTCCGAGCTAAGAGCGATATCACCTGCCGCATTGGCGAAACAGCGTTTCCGGTCAGGCTGGGTCAGCACATATTTCATGCCCTTGTCGAGTGAGCCGCCCTTGAGTTTGAAAAAGATTTCGCCCTTGAGCCAGAAATTTCCGGCAGCGATCATCCGTCTGTTATCAAGCTCATAACTGACGCTTTGCAGCAATGAGGCATTGGCCAGACCGGGCAGTTTTTGCAGAAAATTGCCGCCTTCGCTCCATGATTTCGGGAAACTGGCTGCCGGAACCGGGCTGACGATTGCCGTATTTATTGAATTATCGCGGCGTCCTTTGAATACATAATTTTCATATCCGGCGATTGTGTTGTTGGTCCGGGCTAATTCACCCCAGTAGCGCTGATCATAACCGCGGGGGAAAAGGTAAGCAAAAGCACCCTCCCAGCCGTTCAGGAAAAAGCAGAGGTATTCGAAACCCAGCGCTTCCGGTTCGGTGACCCAGTCATTACATTGTAAACCGTGCGGGAACGCGATTAATTTCGGGCGTCTGGTCTGGTCCGGGACCCGGTCTGCGACGAATTTCTTCATATCGCGGGCTCCCATATAGGTGATCAAGTGGATTCCGGTGTAATATTCATACGGTTTGGTGAATGGCTGGAAGATGTACGGCCCCCAGACTTCAATCCACGGCAGCTTGTCCAGATAGTCCGCCGGATTATATTGGCCGCCCTCGTGGTTGGAGTTTTCAATAAAGTAGCTCCAGCCGACTTCCGGCATGAAATGCGCGTTCTTTCCGGCTTTTTTACCCAGTTCGTTAATAGTCTGCTCCAGGGTTTGCAGCATCATTGCATGCTGCCAGCTGCGGAATTTAATCCATTGCTCTTTATAGGAGGCAATGATGGAATTCGGCCATTTTTTATCGACGTCTTCGCGCGGCAGCCTGCTGTGCTGAATAAATTCCTCTTTGCAGCGCGGACAGAAACAGCCTTTGAAGTCGAACATGTAAGGTTCCCAGTTCGGCATGATATTGTCGGCGGTGTCCTTGCCGACCAGTATTTTCTCCAGCATGCCGGTGACATGTTCTTTGTAGTATGGCCCCTGCTTGTAAACTTCGACCGGGCAGATCGCTTCTTCCGGTTTATTGTACGGCGAACCGTCAACCAGCCGGAAAAATGCCCCGTCAGTTTTCTTCGCATCTCCGAGCCGGTAGCCGTTGCAGAGATTATGGGGCTGGGAATAGCGGGAGATTCCGGCCTTTTTAAATGCATCCAGCATTGGTTGGGAATTTACGCCGTGTACACAGTTGAAACCGTTATTGACATAGAAAGGCACGAATTCTTTAGTTCCGTTTTCTGCAAAATCGCTTTCCCTGACGAGCATGGTTGCGGAACGGAATATTTGCGGTGTTTTGCCGGATGAGGGCGGGATTATTTTCAGGTTGAATTTTTCCGGAGCGCTGCGATAGCTGCCGTCTTCCACCCAGTATTCGGCGGGATACAGTTTTTCGCCGGACGGCAGATCAGTTTTCAGCATGGCGGAGGCGACCTGATAAACGCCGTAAAAATCCTTGCTGATTGAACTTTTCAAAGGGCTGAAGTCAATTTCACAGGTGACATTGCCATTGTCATCACGTTTCTGACCGGTGATTTTAAGGATGTTGCGAACATCCACCAGTTTGAACGCTTCAGGGATTTTGAGATAAAGCACCGGATGTTCCACTTTCATCGCATTTTCATTGCCGAACGCGAACACCAGCGTTCCCGGCTGGCCGGTTCCCAGACAGAAAATGTTGTCGAGAAACGCAAACGGCATCAGTTTGACGGTCATGCCTTTCTCCATCTGTACCGGCAGCAGTTTGACGTCATCCAGATATACCTCGCCGCAGCCGTACAGCGCCAGCGAAATATTCAGCGAACGGGTTCCGGCGGGCGCAATGAAACTCAGGCTGTTATCCTGCCAGTCAGATTTTACCGTAAAACCGACATTCAGCATCTCTTTCAACTGTTTGGCTTTCCACTGTTCCGGATTGTCAAAGAACGATACGAAGCCGCGGAAACTGTTCAAGCCCGGCGTGTTTTCCAGCCTGCCGCGTAATTTGAATGTCAGCAGATATTTGGTTTGACCGGCGGTCTCCGGCAGGACGATATTTTGAGTGATCCGGTTGGAGATCATTGTCGTGCCTTTGGCGTCGCGATACTGGTTTACTGACAGCGGCGTAATCAGCGCGGCGCAGCGGGTGCCGGATGCCGGATTATCCGTGCTGATTTTTCTGGCGGTCAGCGGCATAATCTTTGATTTGATCTCTTCACTGTCTTTCTGGTGAACATAGAAACTGCTGCCCCATTTGGCGAATGGCTTCTGCTGTAAATCTGTTCCGGTGTCTTCAAAATCACTGAATTTCAGCATATTTTCGCCCTGCGGCGCTACCTGTTCAACCTGGCATTTCGCAAGATCGACACTGACTCCGCCGGCATCAAATTTGTCTGTTTCCACGCCAGCCGCCGCAATCGCGCAGATAGAAACCCCTATCAGCAAAAAACATTGTTTTACCATCTTCCTGAATCTCCTTATTTAATATATTACATTTATATGTTACTGAGTCTGTTTTGCCACATCGCCCGGCATCCAGAACGCCTTATAGACATTGCTGGGCACGTCAACGATTTTTTTATTGTCGATATGACCGTCACAGTAAACGTTATTGGTGGTAAATGTATGCCTGGGGGTTATGGCATTAATGGTAGCGGGATCAATAGAGTCCACGCAGTAGCCATTGCCGCTATTGGACTCAAGCACTTTAATTTCAGAAAGCATCATGGTGCGGGAGGGCGTTTTGAACCTGGAAACTTTGCCGGTGGATGCCCATGGAGAGTAGGTAAAGCGGTTGTACCCATAGGAGTAAAGTATCTGTCCCGCAATATCCATCTGCGTCGGGCAGCTTAATTTGCTCCTGTATAATTTGGCGCCGCGTGTTCCCATCATCCCGATTGCAGCGCCGACATCGTTCAAGCTCAGGTAGGTCGCGATCAGGCCGTTGGATTTATCGCCTCCGTACCAGTATTTGGTTGCTGCTCCATTCAGCCCGTCACGATAGAGCGGCAGAAAATCCTGGTAGTCATTAGCATAAAATAGAAACCCTTTTCCAATTTGCGACAAATTATTGGCGCAGGTCGCTTTTCTGGCCTGCTCTCTGGCTTTGTTCAGCGCCGGGAGCAACATTGAGGCCAAAATTGCGATGATCGCGATCACAACGAGGAGTTCGATGAGTGTGAAATTTGTTTTTTTCATTTTTAAACCTCCCTGGTTTAAGTTTTTTTATTTTAGTTCCATACTTTGTCTTTATATTCAGTTTAAACGGTTTTGCTTTTCCGGTTCCTGAAGCATTGCCGCCGCCGTTCCGCAGTCAATGGTTGCAATTCAAGCGCCGCGGCGCAAGCCGCTTTAAATTTTCAACAACTGCCACATTATTTAAAATAAAGATTACTGCCGTCAAATCCCCAGAAAGTTTTGTCGCCAGGGGTGATATATACGCCGCCGAACGGATATTTTCCATACTTCCGGAACTCGACGTGTCCGTCCAGAAAACTGATATTGCTTCCGCTTGCATGGAGGAAACCAGGCCTGTAATTGGCATTGGTCGAATTCATCACTTGAGGTGTATCATTGGTATTGGCTGTGGCATAATCGATAAAAAACATCGTGCTGCTGGTTTTGGTGAAACGGCTGAGCTTAACCAAATTACAAGTTGTTACACCAGTAAGATAATTGTTGACTCCAACGGTGTATTGCCGGGTGAGCGGTTTTGCAATAATCTCGTTAGAAAGCGCCGCAACCGATGGACACGCAAAAACACTTCGTGTTCCGTTGGCGTTAATCTGGCCTATTGGAACATGGTTATCTTTTAAGTTCAGATACGGAGCCAGGAGGCAGCATTTGCCTAAAGCGCCTTGAGCTATAACCCCCGCGGTGCTGCCACCCCAGTTCGCGCCGTTATTCCAGTATGGCGGCAGCATGCCTCCATAATCCTCTGAATACATTATGACGGATTTGGACAATTGCGCATAATTTGAAGCGCATAGTGATTTTCTGGCGGTTTCCCTGGCTTTGTTCAGCGCCGGGAGCAGCATTGAGGCCAAAATTGCGATGATCGCGATCACCACGAGGAGTTCAATGAGTGTAAAATTTGCCTTTTTCATTTCTAAACCTCCCTGGGTTAAGTTTTCCGTATCAGTTCGGTACTTTGTCTTTTAATCAGTTTAAACGGCTTCTGCCGCAGTTTGACTTTTCCGTCCGGGCCGATCCACTTTTCCGGTTCCTGAAGCATTTCCACCGCCATTTCCGCGAATTTAGCGTAGCCGTAATCAATGGTTGAGAGCGGCGGGTTCAATAATCGCGCGTCGGGATAGCCGCAGATGCCCATGACCGCCACATCCTGCGGAATGCGGAGCTTCAATTCTTTCAGCGCGTCATAGACATAGATTGCGTAGAAATCGGAATAGCATAGAACAGCAGTCGGCCTGTCCGCCGGATTTGAATAGAGAGCCTTGACATTTTCAATAATATCCTGCCTGTCAAATTTAGCCATGCGAATCAGCGATTCGTCAACCGCTGCTTGATATTTTTTCAGTAATTGCAAACTTTCCTGCATGGAATATCCGCGTAAACTGGATGTTGTCTGTCCGATTATTGCGATCTTCCGGTGACCGAGGCCGGCCAGATATGCGATTGCCGCTTCCCAGCCATCTCGCTCGGAGACAGAGATACAGGCGAAGCCGGTGATCTTTGCGTCATCCATCTTGGCGTGAACGATTACTGCGGGAACCCCTGCGGATCTCATTTTTGCCAGAATCGGTTCCTGTCCGTTAAAACCGTTCATCACGGCAGCAATGCCGATAATATGGTTGGATTTGACAAACTCCCGGATATCGGATTCGGAAAACATGTTTATCGCGATATCGGTCATGATAAATGCCTTTAACTGGTTTTCTGTGGCGCAGCGGGTGATTTCCGGCACAATATAATGCCATGGCAGTTCAAAACCGCTGCCGCCGCCGTGAATGACCATGATAGTGGCGGCGGCCGTGGCTGCGCCGTCGGGATAGACAAATGTACCTTTGCCATGAATGCGTTTTATATAGCCTTCATCTTCCAGCCGGGAGAGCGAATCGCGCAGCGTTACTTTTCCCACACCCAGACTTTTAGCCAGTTCTGTTTCACGCGGCAGTTTTCCGGAACGCAAACGACCGGAAACAATCTCTTTTCTAAGATGATTGTAAACTGTGTTTTTTTTCAGTTCAAACATTTCCATCGCCAAAAGTCCAACTCGTAAAATTAAGAGATACTATAAGATACCATGAGATATTATAAGAGATGCATATCGTAAAGTCAATAGGTCCAGCCTGAATTATTCATAAAAAAAGGATGAAAGACGAAAATTTGCTCAAAAAGAAAGTTCCTGACGATGCCGCAGTCGCAGCAGCGCTGCGGCGAGAACATCGGCAACAGCTTTACTTTGAGCAGATTGCAGTATTTCACCATTAGTTTGTGAATTATTCGGATTAGAGCTTTTGCAGGTATAATACTTTAATATCTCATGCTTTGACTTTTTAAAATTAAGACAGCATTTAATAACCATAAATTAAATTATTTATGCTTAAAAAAATAAAGCCAATCAAATAAAGCGGACAGACCGCAATTACATTTATAATTGTCCCGCATGCTGATAACTCTCAATGAGATGGTACAGGCGTTGTTGCAGCATGCCTGGACATTCTCTCCATTTTACCGGTCTGCATACCCCGAGTTCGGTCAATAATGCATCACGTTCAATGCCGGGAGGAAGACTCATAAACACTCGCAGATCCTGTTGCCCCTGCTTATAGGCATGCCAGCGAAGCGATTCGAGCGGCCCGTTTCTGCCGGGATAAAGAAGATGGGTATCGCCGGTAGGCCAGTTAAACCCCGGATTCTCGAAAACCATTTCCGGCCAGTCGATGATTGACCAGCGGAGAAAACCATTGAATCCTCCGGCAGCAGTCATCCAACTGATGCGGTAGGAGTCTGACAGTTCACAGCAGAAAAGAGTATTTCCCCAATCCGGATTACAACAGTTATACCAGCGGACTTCCACTCCGGCATCGCGAAGTTTTATAATGCCGGCCTCGTCATAACTGGCCGACAGATGAACAGTGGCAATATCGATGCAATCGATAAGCTCAAGCGCCGTCGCCGCTGTAATTGCGGCAGTAATCCTGATCTCCGGGGCAATTTGCCGCACCAGCCGGGCGGCACGCCGGAAACTCACCGGATCAGAAGGTTCATCGTAAGGACAGACAGTCAGCAATCCTTCCCAGCCTTTCGTGCGGTTATGTGCAATAAAATCAGTCAGAAAAGCGCTCCATGCCTCAAGATATTCATCGGCATCGCTGCGGGTAGTTATCCGCACCAATTCTCCGCTGGACAAATCGAGGTAAACAATTTCCGGTAATTGAGTTTTGCATGGCAACATGGCATGACACTCGATTTCTCTATTAATTCCGAGCTGCATATTCAATGTCACGTAACGGTCATAATTTGTGTATTGGAAAGACCATTTGCCTTTAGCGTCTTTCTGCCACACCACCATCCCCGGATAATAATTATATTGATGGTAACATGGCGGTAGCGGATAGAGGAACGGATCATAATTAATGCTTGCCATAATCACATTCATGCCGCCGGCGGCCATTTCGCGCAAATAATGCTCCGCCATTTGCCAAAACGCTTCAGACCACAATTCAATATGGTAATGCTGGCAAAAGGTTTCCCAGTGCGGCCAGAAATTAACCAGCGGTGTTTTTAGCGTTTTCGCAGATACCGGAGGCAGGACTTTGATGAAAAAAGATTTCTGCCGGGAATGGTGACTGGCTGATTTAGCCGTAAGCGTCAGCTTATGTTTCCCTGGGGCAATATTTTCCGGCAAGTCAAAAACTAACAGAAAAATAGCGGTGGAATTACCTGCAATATCAACTGTTTCATCATCGCTTACTACATCCGGCAGCAGTGTTGCCTCTTCCGGAAAAATCACCATTTTAACAGGAAACACCTTGCCGGCAAGCGTTCCGTTAATCTTTATGCACAGAGCTTTTACCGGTAAGCGGCTGCGTATGGCGGCTATGCAACTGAAAACAGTTCCCGCCACAGCCAGCGGAGAGAAAGTTTCGCTTTCAGGAAGCTGGTTGATCTTTATGCGAGCCACCGGCCCTATCCGGAACTCTTCCAGCCGGCATTCACGTAATTCCGACAGATCCGTTGTCGCGGCCGGGATGTTTTTTAACGTTTTTCTCATTTTTACTTTAAATCAGCCTTTATTCAATATATTAAGGAGTTCTATGAGTGTGAAATTAAACCTGACAGCTTTCCTGCTTTGACTAATTTTGCATTAGTAATAGTCATGAACACGCTCCATTTAAAATTGCTTTTAAAAAACTGGAATGTATATTTATTCCACAAAATAACCTCATCAATTATAGTATAGAGTGATATTTGAATAATAGAAATGCATAAAAAGAATAATTAAATGTAAAAAAACGTCATTATGGAAAACTTCTGGGTCAGTCCGCTTCCAAAATCTGAATGTCCTGCTTTTATTCTAAACTATGGACTATGGATATTTCGTGCGCACCGGGAATTAATAACACCGGCAACCCAGCCTAAAATACGGCGATATTTTGAGTTCTATTCGTTATCTCATATGTTTGACGGTCACGGATGGTTCATGGATTCATCCGGCAATGCACATGATGTAAAGCCGGGAAATGCGATATTGATGGGCCCCGGGGTCAAACACGGTTATGGGGGGATGAACGATTACTACATTGAAGATTATATCTGTTTTTGCGGTCCACTAGCCGACCGGATGAATCGGGCAGGAATGATTGACAACGGAATAGTTCCATTCGGTAAAGCCAGACGCCTGCTTCCAATCATTGAATTAAGCCGCGATCCGGCAATCACATCCCAATACCGGGCAAATATGCTGCTGCAACAAATGATTCTAGATATTTTTCTCGAATCCGGCAGTAATTTCAACGCTGAGAGCAATCATCATTCGATCTCCATGCTTATAAAGGAAATTCACAATAACATCCTGCGCTGGTGGACTGTTGCGGAAATGGCGGAATATTGTAATATGAGTATTTCCCAGTTCCGCCGGGTATTTACGCAAGATGTTGGCATATTACCTAAACACTATATCTCGCAGGTAAAAATAAATCACGCGGCGGCAATGCTGGCTGGTAAAAATATCAAGATAACTGATGTTGCGGAAAAACACGGCTTCAAAGATTCATTTCATTTCAGCAAAGTCTTCAAGGCACACACCGGTGTCCCGCCAACCGACTATATTGCTCTTTTATATCATGAAAAATGATCTTTATCGTGATTATGGAAGACCGGGAATACCGGGATGGGTGAGCGATTGCCGGGAACGGCAATATCCAGGAACTCCAGTCTTCCCCAATGCCTATAATACCCATAAAGTTCATATGGTACGGATTACGGAAACGCGCTGGGCGGTGTCCGGACAGATACGGTAAAAAGAGGATTTGGCATCAGGAAAAACTTGTGGCAAACTTTGTCCTCGATATTGATTTATTCGTCCGGAAAGGCTATCTTAAGAGGATAAATATTTAACTTTATAAGCTACTATATCAGGAGATATATATGGAAATGCAGGGTGTTTATACAGCGTTGGTAACGCCTTTTTCCCAGGGTGCCGTTGATTTCGGCAAGCTGCGGGAACTGGTTGAATTCCAGATTGCCGGCGGCGTGGACGGGATTGTTCCGGTCGGCACCACCGGCGAATCGCCGACCTTATCTTTCGAAGAACACATGAAAGTAATTGAAGTTACTATCGAAACCGCGAAAAAGCGCTGCCTGATCATTGCCGGAACCGGAGCCAACTCCACTTCCGAAGCCATTGAACTGACCAGGCATGCCAAAGCCGCCGGCGCCGAAGCGACCCTTCAAGTCACGCCTTACTACAACAAGCCGACCCAGGAAGGGCTTTACCGCCATTTTTCCACAGTTGCCGACGAGACCGGGCTGCCGGTGGTGCTGTATAACGTTCCAGGCCGCTCCGGTGTGCCGATTGCAGTTGAGACGATTGCCCGCCTGAGCAAAAATCCGCTGATTGTCGCGGTCAAGGAAGCCGGCGGCGCGGTTGAGCGCGTTTCCGCCATTCTGGATGCTTGCGACATCACGGTATTGAGCGGCGATGACATGCTGACTGTCCCGATGATGGCTGTCGGCGCAACCGGCATTATCAGCGTGGCGTCGAACATTATTCCGGCCGAACTCAAAGAGATGGTCAATGCCGCGGCCGCGGGTGATTTCGCCAAGGCGATGAAACTGCATAAGAAATACTATTGCCTGTTCCGTGATCTGTTTGTTGAAACTAATCCGATTCCGGTTAAAACCGCGATGGCGATGAAAGGCATGATCGCGGAAGAGTTCCGTCTGCCGCTCTGTGAAATCAGCGCCGGCGGCAGAGAGAAGCTGGCCGCCGCCCTGAAGCGCTGCGGCATTCTCTAAATCCCGCAATTTTAAAATTATAATAAGACCGCTTAAAAACCGGTCTTTTTTTGTCGCCCGAAACAGGCGTGACATTCCTGCCGCAAATGACACCTGAAGCGGGTGTTCATTATTATTTTACTTTTTGTTTTAAGAAAATATGATAATAATTATTGTTTTTTTATGAAAGACGCAGTATAAGATAGATAAGAGGGGTGTATTTATGCGGTTTTACTATTGCATGAGCAGAGCAGTCAGCAACTGCAAATCTCATATCCGGCTGGTATGGGATATTGCATGCTGCAGTCACTGGTTATGGCTGGCATGTTTCATGCTGTTAAATTTCGTCTGTTTACCCCCTGCCTGTTCTGCCGCCAGCAAACTGGACAAGGTAATATTACAGTTAAAATGGAAACACCAGTTTCAATTTGCCGGATATTATGCGGCGGTCGAAAACGGTTATTACAAGGATGCCGGGTTGGATGTGACAATTGTCGAGGCTCAGCCGGGCCTGGATCCGGCGGAAGCCGTATTGTCAGGCAAGGCTGATTTCGGGATTGCCGGAAGTTCACTTGCGCTTTTGCGCGAAAAAGGCAGGCCCGTGGTGGTGCTTGCCGCCATATTCCAGCATTCACCGCTGGTCATCATGATGAAAGACGACGGGGCAATCGCCGATGTCCGTTCTCTAATTGGCAGGAAAGTGATGATAGAACCGCTTTCCGCGGAAGTGATGACCTATCTCCAGATAGAAAACGTAAATCCTGATTCATTGACAATGCTGCCGCATTCTTTTGACATCAAGGATTTAATTGAGAATAAAGTGGATGCCATGACGGTATACACCACTACCGAGCCCTATCACCTCCGTAAACTTAAAATACCTTACAAGCTTTTCCAGCCGTACACTTGCGGCATTGATTTTTACGGAGATTGTCTGTTCACCACGGAAAACGAGATAAAGCTCCATCCTGAGCGGGTAAAAGCCTTTCGCGAAGCCTCCCTGCGCGGCTGGAAGTATGCCATGGATCACCCGGAGGACCTCATTACGATTATCCGCCAGAAATACAACCGCAGGCTTTCACGGGAACAACTGCAGTTTGAAGCAATCGAAATGCGGGCGCTGATTAATCCGAATGTCATTGAGATAGGTTATATGAACAGGTCGCGATGGCAGCATATTGTAGACACTTACAAGAAGGCCGGGCAAATATCAGCAGATATTCCTTTGAAAGATTTTATTTATACAACTGCGCCATTTTCCTTCCATCAGAGGCCGTATTACGTCGCAATCACTTTGCTGGCGCTGCTGGCCGCCTGCATTGGTTTTGTCGCCATGCGCTTCAGAAAATTCAACGTGATTTTAAAAAATGAAATTGAACTGCGCGACCATGCGGAAAAAGAATTAAAAGAGACCAGAAACATCCTGGAAGCGGCATTCGACCAGAGCCCGGCGGGGATTATAATCGCGGATGCGCCTGACGGCAGGCTCCGGCATTTTAATAAGGCGGCCCGTCAAATTCTCGGCAGTTCCGAGGATGAGGTTGCCATCGGCATGAATAGCAAACAGTTTACTCCGGGCGAGCAACTTCTGTACCAGGATGGAACAAAAGTCAAACCGGAAGAAGGGCCGCTGGCCAGAGCAATATTGCATGGCGAGAGTTCCAGCAAGGAATTCATCAGCCGCCAAACTAACCATGATCAGCATACTGTATGGGTAAAAGCGGCCCCGGTGCTGGATGACCGGGGCATAATTAAGGCCGGCATCGCGGTAGTTCTGGATATCACCGAACGCAGGAAAGCGCATCTGGCATTGCAGGAAAGCGAAAAGCGGTTCAAAACAATGGCTGACAATGCGCCTATATTGCTATGGATGTCCGGACCGGATGGTTTATGTACTTATTTCAACCGCAGATGGCTGGAATTTACCGGACGGACGCTGGGACAGGAATCGGGTAACGGCTGGATCGAAGGGGTGCATCCGGAAGACCATCAGCACTGTCTTTATACCCGTACCAAGGCGTTTAACACGCGTCAGTCATTTGTGATGGAATACCGCATCCGTTATAACAACGGGGAATACCGCTGGATTATGGACTCCGGCGTTCCCCGTTTCAATGCCGATGGCGACTTTCTCGGCTATATCGGTACCGGAACGGATATTACCGACCGCAAGATTGCGGAAGAGGAACTCCGCGAAAGCGAAATCCGCTTCAGGCAGATCGCGGAGAATGCCTGCGATATGGTTTGGGAGGTTGACTCGTCCGGCATGTATACCTATTGCAGTTCAGTGGTGAAACATATTCTGGGATATTCCGCATCGGAATTAATCGGTCATAAACATTTTTACGACCTTTTTGCGCCGGAAGTGCGGGATGAACTGAAAACTGTCGTGAGGGCGGCATTTGAACGCATGGAGCCATTCCGGCATTTTGTCAATCCATGCATTCACAAGAACGGTAAAACTGTTTTCATGGAAACCAGCGGAGTGCCAGTCCTGAATGAAAGCGGGATACTCATCGGCTATCGCGGCACCGATACCGATATAACAGACCGTAAAATAGCGGAAAAAGAACTGCGCGAAAGAGAACAATTCCTGCGTCAGGCGGAACATATTTCCCGGGTTGGAGGCTGGAAAGTCAATCCTGAAACAAACAGTTTGTTCTGGACTGAAGGGCTCCGCGCTATTCTGGAATTACCTGCAGAATATCAGCCGGCACTGGAGGAATGGTTGAAGTTTTTTGCCCCTGAATATGTTCCGCTGGTGAAAGATACCATCTGTAAATCCATGAAACAGGGTACGGATTTCGTAGTCGAGGCGGAAGCCATTACCGCCACCGGCAAGCGGTTCTGGGCTGAAATCAGGGGAACCGCGCAGACTGACAGCACGGGAGGTCAGCAAATTATGGGAACTTTCCAGGACATAACCGACCATAAACTGACCGAGGATTTTATAAAAGGCGGCCTGTGATGCGAACAGCGGCCGGAGTTACAATACTCCGGCCGGGTTTCAGCTACTTCTTCTGATACCATTCTCCCTGGTCATTCTGCAGCCACTGATCTTTTTTGGCTTTTTCCGCGAGCTTGATTGCACGCCGTTTGCCGACTACTTCCACTGTAGTGCCGTTTTTCGCGGCAATTGCCGCATAAACCTGTTTGCGGTCGTTATTTTCGGTGTCAACTGCGTTTCTGGTGTCGGCACTGTCGTCTCTCACCTGGAGAAACCCCAGATTATTCTCCCCGACGACTCCGGCGTCCTTCAGTCTCTCGATAGCCGGCAGCCGTTCTTTCATCCTTGCGATAATTTCATCTTTGGTGCCGGCATTTAAATTGAATACAGCGGTCAGCATGGCCATGACAAATAATACTTTTGCGGCGGTACTGATTATTGAATTTGTTCTCATTTTCGCTAACTCCTTATGCTTTTATTTGGTTGCCGGTTCCGTTGTTTTGGCCTTTTCAGTTTCAGCAGTTTTAGCCTTTTCAGCTTCCGCGGTTTTGGCCTTCTTCGCGTTATCCACATCGTCGAAGAAATCATCCAGCGCACGGTCCACCTTGACGTTGATGTCAATGGTGATATGGATGGGCTTGATCTCAATCGGCTTGACATTGACATCGTTATGGGTGTCAATCGAACATCCCCAGAGCGCTACCGGCAGCAATGCCGCGAACAGTTTTGTTTTCATGTTTTTTTACCTCCGAAAAGTTTTTTTACATTGTTATTGAATTTTAACATCTGGTTAAGCGGAATATTGGTATTTATATCCAGCTTTATACCCTGAAAAATTGCTTTTTCACCATTGACCCTGACAAAACCGCCGCGCTGGCCGTCGTATTTAAACGGCAGCGGTTCCGCGGGACGGCCATTCAACTGCATTTCCAGCCGGAGCGCTTCCCCGACATTGGCAAAATTGATTTTAACCCATTCATAATCAAAATTCTTCAACGCTTCCGCCGCAATGTCCATCTGGCTGAACTGGACGGAATCAGGCGGCAGCCCTTCAAGCATCTTGTCCATCCCCTTCACCCGGAGATTGTGACTGTCGCCGGGCTCCGAATACAAGTATCCGGGTTCCAGGACAATGCCCTGCTCCCCGATGCTTACCGGCATGCGCCCCTGAATGGAGCCGGCGCCGGCGGCCTGGGCAATGCCCATTTCGGCCAGCAGTTGCGACAAGATCAGGCCGTCGCAATACACTACTGCTTTCAAGTTCCGCTGCCCGGGCGTTATGCGCATGGCCTGCGTGTAAATTCTGCCGCCGCACCAGTTCGCGGAAAAATTCTCCAGCAGAAAAGCGCTGCCCGGCTCAATCTGATATTCAGCCTTCAGATTGCCCATGTTAACGGTACCGATCTGCAATGACTTGCAGCTCAGCACCTGCAGCGGAGGCGTGCGCAGTTCCGGCAGTCCGGGCAATACTAATATGGCTTCAATACCTTCCGCAGTCAAATTCAGCGGCGTACTTTTAAATACGCCTTTGGCAACATGCAGGCTGGCCATGCCGGAACTGCCGGCCGGTCCGAAACGGTATTCCGCGCTTCCTGCGATATTGCCGCTGAAACTCGTGTCTTCAAGTTGCGCCAGATACTTTCCCGGCAGCAGCGGCTGCGACAAATCATAGGGGCCGAAATTCAGTTCAAACCGCCCGGCGAAAGCGGGTTTCAGTTGTAAAACAACGCGGCAGTTCCAGTCTGCCCCGGGAAGGATCAAAGGATTCAGTCTGCCTTCGACCAGCAACCCGGATTCAATGTCCTTTACCGCGAGATCAATATCCAGCAGCGGGTTGCCGCGCAGACTGATCTGCTGCAATTGAATCCGGCCGGCCTCGCCCGGAGCGGCAAGGTGCAGCAGCGGCAGTTCAACTTTCAGTCTGCCAGTTTTAAATTGCAACTCCGCCAGGCTGATGCCTGCCGCAGCCAGGTTAACGCCGCCGTGCCATTGTCCCTTTGACTTTCCTGCCGATATTCCGGCGTGCGGCGCATCCACCACTACTTTTAACGGCTTTGCGCCTTTGCCGGCTCCGGCCGTTTCAAATTCCGCTGCCGGGGCCGCCGCAATTTCCAGGTTCATATTTAAGTCGTCTTCTCCGGCATCCGGGTTACAGTTGATATCGCCGGAGCCCCCGATTTTCAGTGTTTTAAACCGCAACATGCCGGTTCCGATGCCGGCCTCCGCCATTTCAACCCCAGGCGGCAGTTCAGGCGCTGCCGAATAATTCCAGTGTCCGCGCTGTTTTAACCGGTTCCAGTTTAACTCATATTGATGAGTCAGCGGCAGACTGGTCTTGAATTGCAGCACCTGTTTATTGGCGGCGTCAATCCGGCTGGCGATATCGCCTTTTACGCTGATGGCTTCCGCTGTCAGGGAGGCCTTGCCGGAAATTTTGTCCAGCAGCAGCGTCACCGGGCCGGTCAAGGCCAGATTGGACAGCGAATATTCAATATTGCCGTCGTTCTGCTTTACCCGCAGGATTGACGGGCTGTCTTTGGCCGGATTAGTCAGCATCCAACCGGAAGCGCCTGCTTGCAGACGGGAGAATTTTACCGTTCCGGTAAGCTGCTGCAAACCGGCGGAATCTATTTCTCCGAAAACCTCTCCGGTGAACGCGGCTTTGCCCGTGATGCCTTCAGCCCGCGGCAGCACGAACAAGTAGCTTTCCAGATTCACGGAACTGTTGAATTTGAATTCAAAGCGTCCGCTGTGACGATACCATTCCCCCTGGCCGCGAAAAACATCCCCGGCGCATTGCACTTTGCACGACCCGGTTATTTTCTTTTCCGGACCTCCGGGATTTTTCATCCTGATTGTAAACGGGATTTCCGTCCGTACTTTATCAATCTCAATCAGCAGGATGCAGCGGCTCAGCGCCACATACTTCAGATCCAGCGTGTCCGCATCTGCTGACGGAGCCTGAGGTTTTTTCTGTACTGCGGCCTTTTTCTCAAACAGTTCCGGATAGATTCCGGGAATGCGCCAGACTCCGCCGTCTTTTACAATTTTGACGCGGGCCCCGCTGATTTCCAGCGCCTTGAGTTTGATGCCATGCTGTACAGGCCAGAACGGAAGCTGGTATTCCACCCGGATGGAGTCAGCCGCGATAACCCGGCTGCCGCCGAGTTCCAGTTTGACCTTGTCAAAGGTTGCCCCGGTAAGCCCGAGTTCGCGCACTTCCGCGTTGATCCCTTTGATTCCGGCCAGTGCCGCCAGTCTCGGCAGCAGGATGCCGCCAAGATAAGACGGCATATACCAGTACAGCAGCATCCCGGCGGCGGTCAGCCCCATCACCATAAAATGTGACAGGCTCAAAGTAAGGCAGCCCCAGCGCCGCCCGTTTTTTATATTCTCGCCCATATCAGTAATTACAACTTGATTTAATTCGTTTTTGTTCATTAAACCGGTAAAGACACCGGAGATTATGAATAGGTCAATAACTCCGTTTAGTCAAATTACTTTGTCAATTTAACCGGTAAAAATATCCCTGCGGCAAAAAGGCATTCGTCATGATGCCGCACTTTGCAGTCCGAGCGCGGCGCGCACTTCGCTGATCATGCTGGAGCCGCCGGCATAAGTCCGGTTTCTGGTAACCCCCAGCGTCAGCCCCGTTTTCCTGTCGGCTATCCCGACTGTTCCCCCATAACCGCCATGTCCGAAAATCTGTCCGTAATCTTCGTCCGGTCCGCTCAGCCCGTAGCCCAGACCAAATTTATTGGGCAGCTCGGCGACAGGAATGCCGGCCGGACTCGTCAGCGTTGTTGCCGCCAGGATGGTTTCCGGCGACAGCAGGCGCACTCCGTCTACTCCGTTCCCGATTAATGCCGCATAGTGGCGGGCGATTCCACGGGCATTCATGATGCCATTGGAGGCCGGAATGCAGGCACGGCGCACTTCCGGATTGTTCATGAACACCTCCAGCGGGCAAACCCAGGAAGGGATTGACTGATCGAAAACCGGAGGCGTCTGGTTCGGTCCATATTCCGGGACGTCCAGCGTCGCTGTTTGATCCGCCAGCGAGTCCGGAATACCTATAAAAATAGAGTTGATCCCCAGCGGACGGCAGATTTCCTCCCGGATGATGGTGCTGATATCGCGGCCGTCCAGCCGGCGCGCCGTTTCGCCGATAATCCAGGAAAAGGTAATGGCATGGTAGGACGTTTTCGTGCCGGGTTCCCACAGCGGCTGCAGACCGGCGATTTTGCGGCACATCAATTCCCAGTCGCAAACTTCGCTGACGTCTTTGGAAAACGGCATATGGGGGATGCCTGCGGTATGACTGAGCGCCTGCCGCAAAGTAATGCGGTCCTTGCCGTGTTTGCCGAATTCAGGCCAGCACGCGGCAATCGGGGTATCGTAATCAAGTTTACCCTGTTCGGCCAGGATATGAACGGCGGTGGCGGTAATGCCTTTGCCTGCTGAAAAGACCGGAAACAGGGTATCGCCGGTAACTTCGCGTCCGGTGTCCGGATCGGCAATGCCGGCCCAGGCATCAATTACCAGCTTGCCGTCGAGGTAAGCCGCAACTTGAATTCCGCGCTCGATGCCGCGCTCCACCGAATCGTTCAATACTGACTGAATCTGCTGTTGCGCCGGGCTGTTTATATCCATTTCATTTTTCCATTACTGTAATATATCTTTCAAAATGACTTAATCAGCTAAACTACTAAAATACCAAAAGACTATGAATAAGTCAACAACCTTAACCAAATGATTGCGCCGATTTAACCGGTAAAAATATGGCGGATAATAGACTTGAACATTTTTGGACATCCTGGATTTGTACAGAGCAGAGTTTTATGATATAGAAATTCAGGCAAAGATAAATTTGAGCTAAGATTTCACAGATCATTCGACGCTTTGCATAAAGCAATACATTCACCCGCCGGGAGAAAACAGCCAGATGCAGTTCAAGTCCGCGCAACTGCGGAATACAGGATGAATAATCCAAGTCAGGGTTCCCCCAAAACTCCGCTTGAATCCTGAAACTTATCAGCACCGGCTTGCAGGATTAACCAGCCAGCAGTCCGTTGTTTTTCTTCAGCGGATCGCTGCTGCCGGTATCTGCGCTGCCGGTCAACGGACCGGTCAGCCCCAGGCTGCCGGTCTTGAATGCCGCCGGATCGATATTGAAATTCAGAATGTAGTCCGTATTCTCCTTGCCGGCCAGCGTGGCCTTGACGTAATACTTGCCTGCCGTCAGCGTTTTGGTGATGCTCTCATCGGTGTTGCCGCTCTTCGCGGATGCCGCCTGCT